>Ga0206128_1000047_pt1 | contig 145564 bp, 168 predicted proteins | sample Helgoland_Spring_7_FD_148601 | JGI IMG/M metagenome (GOLD analysis project Ga0206128, IMG submission 148601) | Pelagic subsurface seawater microbial communities from Kabeltonne, Helgoland, North Sea - Helgoland_Spring_Bloom_20160426_1 | ecosystem: Environmental > Aquatic > Marine > Epipelagic ... | reverse complement strand
AATAATTTGAAAATAAACCACTCCAGATTTTTTTATGTCGTAGAAAATGCTTATATTTAACTATAATTAAAAACAAACAAACAAAACACAAATTTATGGCAAGTTACAGAGAAATGACAGAGAATTATATCGCATCAAGATCAGAAGCAGATTTCACTACTTTATTCTATAGAATCAAGCCCGGAATCACTGCATACGTTGGCAAAATAGTCAAAGATCGAGATGTTGCTGAAGATATCGCTGTTAATACTCTAACTAAGATGTGGACAAAGATTGATCAATACGATCCTAAATATCAAATCACAACTTGGTTATATAGAATCGCATTTAACGAAGCTTTAGGATATATCGCTAAACGCAACAAGAAAACTTCATTAGATCAATTAGCAGAATTCGGCGTAGAAGTCAATGATAACGGAGGTATTAACGCCGCACTTGAGGAATCATACGAAATGACCGAGCAAGACTTTCTTGATGAAGACACAGAATTAATGGAAAGATATCAAAGTGCCCTACATGCAATGCAAGATCTTAAAAAAATGTATCGTGATATTGTTGTAGATCGTCTAGTTAACAATATGAAATATGATGATATTGCAGACAAACATGGAATTAGCCTACAAACGGTTAAAAATCGTATTCGTAGAGGTAAAGCACTAATCGCAGAAAAAATCACAGCATAATGATTGTAGTTGTATATAAAAAATCAAAGAATGCTGTTAAGAAATACATGACTGTATTTGAAAACGAACAAACCCCAGACAGAATTATAAATCTAAATGCACGTAAACCATTACTTTCAAATAGTTACGTAATTGAAGACATCGGGGTTGGTGAATCATTTATTGAATATTATAAACAAAAACATAAAGTGAAAAGATATGAGACTGCGTAATTTTAATTTAGAAGATGAAGATTTTCTTTACGAACCTCAAAAAGGCCCTAAGGTCAAGAAGATGCGAAATATAAAAACCAATAATAAAAGTGAAATTTCAAATACAAGTATGCCCGCTCGGAAAAGAGGCTGATCTGAAAAATAAACCTATCATCTATTTTGATATGGATGGGGTTTTAGCAGATTTTCATCGAGCAATTAGAGAAAAAGTAACTCCAGAGTTAGCTGTTAAATACGGAGAGGATATCGATCAGATTCCCGGAATATTTAAAGATTTACAGCCAATTCCTGGAGCAATCTTTGCTTTTCAAGAATTGAGTAGAGTGTATGACTGTTATATTCTATCAACGGCACCATGGGGAAATCCAGAAGCTTGGATGGAAAAAAGACTTTGGGTGGAAAAACACTTAGGAGTATTTGGACATAAAAGATTAATATTATCTCACAACAAACATTTAAATAAAGGAGATTATCTAATTGATGATCGTTTGGCGAATGGAGCAGACAAATTTGAAGGTGAACATATTTTATTTGGTGGAGATGAATTTCCATCATGGTATGAAGTTTTAAAATATCTAGCATAATTTCAATAATCATGGGGGGGGTTAGATGTGAAACCTTTCTTAATTATTTAATATAACCCTAAAATTAATAACATAAATTACATTTAATGAATATACTCGGACTACACAGTGGGCACGATGCCTCACTTGCACTTGTAACAGATGGTAAATTAGTATCATCTATTTCGGTTGAACGTTTCTCAAGAAACAAAAAAGACCAGGTTTTAAGCAGAGAATCTACTGAAAGATTTTTAAAGGAAAATGGCATCACATGGGATGATGTTGATATGATTACAATGGGGTACTGGAATAAAGGTACTAGCGATTGGATTAGTATCTATTCACCATATGAAGATAACTATCCTTTTTCTACAATGGGAACTTACAACAAGGAGAGTTTGATCATGAACCACTTGAATTCATACGAAAATAAAGTTATGGAAACCGAGTTTGGATATACTCTTCCTTATTATATTGATAGAATTCAACCTCCATATTCAAGTTCTATTATCACAGCAGGTTATACTATTAATCTAAATTGTGTAGTTGATGGATATGATAGAGTTATTCCTGGTATGTTTGTAGATCATCATATGTCACATGCTGCTTCAGCATATTATACTTCACCTTTCGAACAATCCGCTATTATGACGGTTGATGCGTCAATGCACGACCCAGAAAATTGTAGTGGATATTTTATTGGTAACGGTAATGTGTTAGAAAACTTTAGAGAGCCAGGTCTAATGATCGGAACTTTCTACGATGCTGCAACAGAATTCTTAGGTCTTGGGCCAGGTACAACTAAAGCTGGAGTACTTATGGGATTAGCTGCTTATGGTAAAGTATCAGGTCACGTAAAAGAAAATGCAGAAGAATGGTTGAAACCAATCTGGCACCGAGATTCTCCAGTGCAAGATCACCAATATATTAGTTGGTTATTTTCACAAGTAACTGGTAAATTTCCACACATTGGACCTTTGCGTAAAGAAATCGTAGAAGGAGATGCAGATGCACATTTCTTCCAAAGATCTTACCAGACAGTTTATAACAAAGGAGACTATAATAAACAAGAGGTTATGGATCATGCTGCAGGTATTCAATACTTATGTGAGAGAGCAATGGTTATCTATACTGATAAACTATACAAAGAAACTAAGGAATTCAACAGCGGGAACCTATGTCTTTCTGGTGGTGTAGCTCTTAACTGTAATGCAAACTTCGCTGTAAAAACAGAGAATGATTTTGAAAACATTCACTTCTTTCCAGCATGTGGAGATGATGGAATTTCAGTAGGATCTGCACTGTATGTTAATCATATGGTTTTTGGAAATCCTAGAGTAGAATACAAACCAAAGGATATTGCATATCTTGGAATGGATTATACACACCAACCAGAATCTGAATTTACAGCGTATGATGTTGATTTAAAAGTCTTAGCTCAGAAGTTGAGTGAAGGAGAGATCTTATGTTGGTATCAAGGTCGTTCAGAATTAGGGCCAAGAGCATTAGGAAACCGTTCATTTATTACGGATCCAAGTAATCCTAAAATGAAAGATATTTTAAATGCTAAGGTTAAGATGAGAGAATGGTTCCGTCCTTTTGCACCAGTAGTTCTTAATGAAAAGAGAGAAGAATGGTTCGATATGGATTTTGAATCTCCATACATGTTATATACAGTTCCATGTAAGAGACCTCAAGAAATTCCATCGGCAGTGCATATTGATAACACAGCACGTACTCAGACTCTAACCAGAGAAACTAACCCTAGATTTTATGATCTAATTAGCGAATTTGATACGATCACAGGATGTCCTGTTGTGATGAATACTTCATTGAACATTAAAGGTCAACCGATCGTTGAAACTCCAGAAGATGCAATGAAATTATTTGTAGAATCTGAAACTAATATTTTAGTAATAAACGATAAAATGTATTTTAAAAACTAAAACATGATAGAATATAAAGGTAAGATAGGGATAACTTGTTCCACTTTTGATTTATTTCATGCCGGTCATATTAAAATGTTAGAAGAGGCAAAAAAAGAGTGCGATTATTTAATAGTCGCACTCCAAGTCGATCCAACAATTGATCGACCAGATTCTAAGAATAAACCAATACAAACGATTGTTGAAAGATATATACAGGTAAATGCATGTTCCCATGTAGATCAAATAGTTCCCTATGTTACCGAACAAGATCTTGAAGATATTTTTGCATCTTTTGATTTAGACGTTAGAATTATTGGAGTTGAATACGAGGGCAGAGATTTTACTGGAAAAGAAACATGTAAAGAACGTGGAATTGCAATTCACTATAATAAAAGAGACCACAGGTTCTCAACAACCGCTCTTAGAAATATAACGTACGAGCAAGAGCACCAAAAAAGAAACAAACAAACATGATAGGATCAACATTACTTATTATTTCACTTTCAGTACTTTTACTGGTACAAACTTTTAGATATTCAAAGCTTGAAGGAGAATTCGAAGGCCACTTTGAATCACAAGAAGATTTTATCAAAGAAATTCAAACGGAGCTTGATAAATTAAAAGCAACTCAACCGAAAGGTGTTCAATATCCACTATGTGATCGATGGAATCCATTTCATAATACTGTAATGTGGTATTTAGAGGAAGACGCGAAAGACCCTACACAGTTTACACTACAAGAACATGCACATTATCGCAATATTGTTAAGACTGAACAGAAATATCAATTATATCGTAGACAGCAACTCCAACAAACTAGAAACAAATCTACGATTTGGCTTAAAGGATGGTGTGATAAATGGTTTGATGGATTAGGACCTTATGGATTAGGACACGATCATTGGTCACCGGGAAGATTCCAATATGAGTATGAAAATAATAAAGAATTTTCAGCCTGGTTAGACAAGCAGAAATAAAATACAAATTGTTAATAACTTTTTTAAAATAAGTGAGTCAGGATTTTCCTGGTTCACTTTTTTTGGTTATATTTATACTATAATTAAAAAACAAACAACATGCAAACAGTTTTAACATTCGTATTAAGAAATTCATTAGGAGATTGCTCAAATAACGGTTTAACTTCTAAAGAAGATTCAATCATTCTACATTATGGTAAAGGATTAGATCTTGAAATGATTCCAGATGATGAATTAGTATTAATAGAAAGAGTTTTGTGGGGACAGCAAAAAAACTACGCAGTTCCAGCATCTATCGCAAAATCAGGTCGTCATTCGATGGCTGGCGGAAATTGGATTTACACTAGTGATTCTCGTTTTCCTAGTGATGGACCCATATCTGTTCATGATCGATTAGAAAATTAAGATGAAAAAGAAAAAAACAAAATTAGAGGAAGTTCAATTAACCTGGCACGAGTGGTTAGATGCTTTAAAGGTTCCAACTCCTCATAAGAATAAAAAGAAATATAATCGAAACAAAAAACACCGAAACAATGGAGAAGATTAAGATCCCACGCCACCCTGTATTTAAGGACTTTGGAATATTAAAAACAGTTGGTAAAACATACGTATGTCCCGGTTGGCATGAGGTACCTGAGGGAACTACTAGGGATCAAATAGAACTGGTAGATGATTATTCAATCCCCAAAAAAGAAAAGTCGGTAGAGGTACCCGAGAAGACCCAACAAGATCTAAGATTCGAGGCGCTCTCATCTAAAGGAGATAAGAAATATATAGTTACGTATAAAAATGGAGCGTGGGATTGTACGTGTCCCGCTCGCACATTCTTCAAAGGACATTGTAAACATATAAAAAAGTTTGAAGAAGTTGAAACAAAAGCAGCGATATGATTATAAGATATGGTTTAAAGCTGAAGGTTAAATTAACTACTTGGATGTGGGGAAAGTTTGTGTCCATTTGGTTTAAAATTAAGTCCCCCAGGATCTGGAACAAACTTTGATAAAGATATATAAAGAAAAAGAAGATTGAATGTATAATAGACTGGAGATAGAAAGAGCTGTAAAAGCAAAAGGATACGCGTGGTTTACTGGATTAGATTTTGACGTTAATATAGTTGGAATTAGAAATTCAGAAACATATGATAACATAACCAATAAGTTTGATGATATTATAACAGTATCATATAGATTGCTTGATGGTGAATGGGAATATTTTGAGTTTGCATGCACAACAGACCCAGGAAAGTATTGGGCAGAAAATCTAATGAATGAATCTGGAGTTGCGATCTTAAAAGAAGGTCAATACAGAGGTTCTCATAAAATTAGAAAACACAGAGGACAATACGACGCATTATGTCAAAAGGCTCCTCTACAAGTTTATCGAGATAAAAATCTTGATGAGTGCTTTGATTTAATAGAAGAAAATATAAAAGAAGGAATTTATGGAATTAACATTCATAAAGCCGGAAGAGATTCTAAAAGAGTAGACAAATGGTCAGCGGGCTGTCAAGTTATTGCTAACGAATCTGATTGGAATATATTTATGGCTATTATGTATGAGGCTAAAAATATATGGGGAAATTCATTCACATATACTTTGATAAATAGTAATGATATAACCAAAATAAATTAACAAACACATGATGAAATTATTTAAATTACTTTGGGAGCAATTCCTAGGATTATTCAAGAAATCAGTAAAAACTCCAGTAAGACCAGTTAAGGTTTTAGAACCAGCTGAATTAGAAAAAGGTAGACCAACAAAGCCTACTAAAGTCGGAGGAGTTAGAGGTTCAGAACCAACGGGAGCGCCTAAAAGAATTAGAAAGCCGCGACCTACAGAATTAAAAAACCAATTATAATAGGATTAATAGTCTCGTAGCTCAGCTGGTTAGAGCGCCACACTGATAATGTGGAGGTCGGCAGTTCGAGTCTGCCCGGGACTACAAAATAAAATTGATAAATAAGTTATATTAATTTGAAACTATTCGTTATTAAATGGTATAAATAACATAACAAACGAAACGTTCTTTTAAATTATTATAATCATTACCTTTTAGAAACGAAAGTTTTTAATAAATTGCGAAAGTAGCTCAGTTGGTAGAGCGAAAGCCTTCCAAGCTTTAGGTCGCCAGTTCGAACCTGGTCTTTCGCTCCAAAAGAGACTATGAACAGAGCAGCGAGAATTCTAGATAGCTTAAGACTCAGGTTCTAAGTCTTTTTTTTTGCCTCTATAGCTCAGTTGGCTAGAGCAGCTGATTTGTAATCAGCAGGTCGTCTGTTCGAGTCAGACTAGAGGCTCAATAATTGGTTCATGGTGTAATGGTAACACTACGGTTTTTGGTACCGTCATTCAAGGTTCGAGTCCTTGTGAGCCAACAAAACGTTATTTGACATATATGATATTATCTTAGGTAACAACGATGCTGCTGTGGTGGAACTGGTAGACACGTTGGACTTAAAATCCAATGGGCAGTAATGTCCGTGCCGGTTCGATTCCGGCCAGCAGTACCAAGAAATAGGAGGAGGATTGGACAGTGGTTGTCAAGTAGTCTTGAAAACTATCGCGGGTTAAACCGTTGCAGGTTCGAATCCTGTGTCCTCCGCCAAAGACACGCTACTAAAGTCTATAAAATATTAGCACGGCCTGGTAGTTCAGTTGGTTAGAATGCATGCCTGTCACGCATGAGGTCGCGAGTTCGAGTCTCGTCCAGGCCGCCAGAAATAGTTGATATATAGTTTTCAACTAAAATTAAATTAAAATAGTAATGTCAACAAGTGATCAACAAAATGGTAACGCCCAATTAAACAGTGAAAGATCAAACTTTAATCGTAAAGTTTCAGTTCTATCGATATTAGGTAAAACCAAAAAAGTGCAATGGGACGGTAAAAGAAGATACCGTACTATTTAAAAAAATAGAGAGGTAGTGAAGCTGTCATTATTGTAATACCAAAAGCAAGGGTTCGCTTATTACATTGACAGGAACCCCGAAAGACCCGAAGCCTCTCTTATTTTAAAAAGAGTCTCGGTACGCTCTGATTTTTTCGGAAGTTCAACGACGAGGTCGCGGTAGGCAAAAGGCCTTTGATCCTACCCAAATAATCATAAGCCCATTGGTTGGGAGCACCTCACAAAGGTTGAGTAACATTCAGGATGACTCATTATTGTAAAGCTGCAATTGGTTCGAATCCAATTATGATTACAAACAATTAAAATGGGGAATTAGCTCAGCTGGCTAGAGCGCTTGCCTTGCACGCAAGAGGTCATCGGTTCGACTCCGATATTCTCCACTCAAAAGACTTACATTAATTTGTAAGTCTTTTTTATTTAGAAGGAAACTTAGATATATAAATAAATCAAAATAAGAAATATCGCAATGAAACACATACAATTATTTGAAGAATTTACTTCTAATCCATTAACTGAAAAGCAATTAAAGGGTTTAGATGGAATTGATGACGAAACTTCTTTAACTGAGATCTCAGATAAACAGAAATTAAAAATCATACAATCAGTAGGAAACAATATATCTTTTATAGTTCCAAAGGGATTTGATAGAAATTTTTGGCAAGTATTTTCAAAAGGTAAAATTAAAAAGAAGAAAGATTTGTCAGGAAATACTGTTTATTTCTTACCTGGTAAAATCATAGATTCTCCAAACTTTAAATCTGAAAAAGATTTAATTAATGGTGTTGACTGGAAATCCGTTCAGCAAACCAGAGAATTTAACGCATAGAACAATTTATTTTTAAATTAAAAGACTTACATTAACTTGTAGGTCTTTTTTTGTTTAGAAGGAAACTTAGTTATATAATAAATAGAAATAGAATATGAACTTCGATATAAATAAATTTAATGATTTAGGATATGTAATAATAAAAGATTTTTTATCTAAGGATGAATTAGACACTTTATTAAAAACATGTCAAAAACATTACGAATACTCTCTTAATTTAACGGAGCATGAGGGCCATTATAGATTAAATAGTCCAACTAACTTAAATAAAATAGAAGGTGCTTGTGATTTTGAACCTGAATTTTTAAAAATAGCAAAAAATAAAACTTTAGTAAATATTGCTAAACAAATAATAAATACAGCAGAACCCTTAGATGTTTACATATCTAAATTCTTTCCAATGAAGCCCAAGGTAGGAATATCAACACTGCTGCATCAAGATAATTTTTATTTTAACGGCGACCCTGATACTATCGTCAGTTGCGCTCTATATTTTCAAAATACAAATAAAGAAAATGGGTGTTTAAGAGTAATCCCAGAATCTCATAAAATAGGGATATTACCACATGATAGTGTATCGCATATTGAAGGAGTAAGGTGGATTGATGAAACCCAATTAAATCCTAATTCCATACTAGACTTAGAATTAGACGCACCCTATGCTGTGTTTTTTAATATTAATATGATACACGGTTGTTATCCAAATACCTCAAACGATACACGGTTTAGTTTGGCTTGGGAGTATATAGAATCAAGTAATAATAATGTAGCAACATCAACGGACAATTGGTGTGATAGAAATAGAGTTTAAATATAACGATGATTACACAAAGATTTAATCCAAACCCAGAATGGAAAGATCCTAATATTCCAACAAATAAATCATTTGCAGGAATATTCTCAGTAGCATATAGAGCAGGAGAGATATTACACCAGACCTTCCCAGGAGAAGAAATTAGAATGATAGAAATAGGGTCTTATATGGGAGAATCTACTCAAGTATTCGCAAGCAGTCAAGGATTTAATCACATTATAGCGATCGATCCATTAGATGGATATGAAGAGTTTAGTGAAATGTTTAACTATGATTGGAAAACTGTTGAAAAAGAATTTAAAATCAATACAAGGTATTTTGACAATATAACATTACTTAAGGATTATTCATATAATGTAGCAGATACAATTGAAGATAATTCTCAACACATGGTTTATATAGATGGAGATCATTCATACGCTGGGGTAAAAAGAGACATTGAATTATTCTTACCTAAAATTAAAGAAGGTGGAATTATCGCCGGCCATGATTTTACAGCCGGCCACGCTGGAGTAATGGACGCTGTTTTTGAATTTTTTGATAGAGATCTTGAAATATTTGATGATGAATCATGGTGGCATATTATTAAGCCAAAAAATAATGGAAACTTTATTTAGAATTCAAGTATAAAAAGATAAAATAACTCAAATGAACAATCAAAAAGAAATTACAATATATTCTATAATGATGAAAATTGAAGAGCTATCATCTAGATTACGATTGCAAAGTGAAAATGAAATGAGTGATATTGATTTCAATATATTATTAAAACAGATCTCAACATCTAAAGAGACTGGCGAAGAGAACCTACCCCTTTTTAAAAATAAACCAGATTATAAAAAAAGTTTAGCGGATTCAGTGGATTTAATTTTAGAAGGACTGCAGTTTGTTTTATTAAAAGAATGTGGAGAATTAACTGAACTTGTCTGGGAATATTTTACTGATGAGGAAATACTAAAAGAACTTGAATTTGATTATAATGTAAAAGATACTTTTAAATCATACGAATTTGATTTTATAATGGATTCTAAAAACCTCAATATACACCCAGGCGTATTTAGTAGCGAAGAACTATTAGAAGAGGGTATTACATTTAATAAATTTAAAGTTATAGAAGCTGGTAGAATATGGTGCTCAGTAAATATACTAAAATCTGACCTATCTAAATTCGCAATCGAATGCATCGACAATGGCGTGACCAAGTTTAAAAAGATGGAGATTCCTACATTGAACAACACAGTCTCATCTTTGTTTTAAAATTAAGATCATAAACTTCTAATATAATTGGATCCCTTATCTATAATCATTATAAATAGGACTTTCTGTGAAAATAAATGCCCTAGATTTTTTTGTTTCAATAAAAAGTGTTATATTTAACTATAATTAAAAACAAACAATATAATGGAAACTAAAAAAGTATTAAAATTTAACAGAGAATTAAGAGCAACTATAGAGACTTCTATAGAAAAAAGATTTAATGTTAATTCTGATCTCGGGCAGCGAACAATTGGAGATATAGTAGAGGCTAAGGTTATAGATATCGTTAAACTTAAATTTGGTGATGCATTCATAGGTGCTAGTGGTAAAAAAAGTTGTGATGACCTTTCTGTACAAGATGGCGATATTAGATTTATGTATGATGTTAAAACACACCACATACAAAAGAATGGATTTTCTATGCCTAATTTAATTTCCGTAGATGTTTTACGAAGAAAGGTTTTAACTCAAAAAAACGTAGAGTTATCATATATTTTTATAGATTATACGAGAAATGGTGATGTTGTAGAAATTGTAGAAGTAAAAATAATAAACATTTATCAATTTCATTGGGATATTTTAGGGATTGGAGCAATTGGTAAAGGTCAAATCCAAATAAAAAATGCTAATAAAAAAATGCTAATGAATGAAAATGTTGATGAAAAAGAATGGTGTGATTTATTGAAACAAAATATAAATTTGTTCTATAATAAACAAATAGTGAAGACTCGAAAAATGATGGAAATTTGGTCTTAATATATTTAAATATATAAAAATAAACAATTATGGATAATATATTTTGTGAGGACAACTTAAAAGTATTAAAGAGATTAGAAGAATCTTCTATAGATTTAATCTATTGTGATATATTGTATGGAACTGGTAGGAATTTTGAAGATTATCAGGATCTTAAACCTATTAAATCAGAAATAGAAGAACACTATATAAGTAGATTTTTAGAAATGAAAAGAGTTCTTAAAGATACTGGACAGATTTACATACAAATGGATTGGAGAATAAACCATTGGATTAGATGTATTTTAGATGATATTTTTGGTTGGAATAATTTTAGAAATGAAATTATTTGGCAATATAATTCAGCTCCTAGAAAAAAGAATTGTTTTGGAAGCAGACACGATACTATATTTAGATATTCTAAAACAGACAATTTTACATTTAACCCCATACGTGAACCATATTCAGAATCAGCACCGCGTGGTTATGCTAAAGAAAAGTATTATCACGAAGATGGTAAAATTATAGGAGACGTTTGGAATATAAATATTTTAGGCCAGAATGATAAAAAAGAAAGAGTTGGATATGCTACTCAAAAGCCTTTAGAATTATTAAAAAGAATTGTAAAGTCTAGTAGCAATGAAGGAGATATCGTTGCAGATTTTTATATGGGATCTGGAACTACTTTAGTAGCGGCTAAAGAATTGAATAGACAATATATTGGATGTGATATAGGGGAAGGCGCATATAATATAACAATAGAGAGGCTTTCTAAAATTAATGAACCGCTGTTCTAGTATTATAATTAAAATAGTGTCAGATAAATATGGTTGGGTAGCTAAGAGATTTGAACTATGTTAGATATTGTGTAATCTTTTGGAAACTTTATTTAAAATTCAAGTATAAATAAAGAATAACGAATTAAATGTTCTTTACATACTGGAATTCAAATTTGGCCCGTTCGTCTAACGGTTAGGACATGCGGTTTTCATCCGTAAAATAAGAGTTCGATTCTCTTACGGGCTACCAAAGAGGGGAGTTAAACATAAAATCCAAAGGGAACTATCGACGGATAGCTTTGGTTGGGACTCTGATGCTGCAAGCGCGCTAAAGGAGTGAAGCCCCTCGATTTTATTGGACTAGTAGCTCAGCTGGATAGAGCATCGCCCTTCTAAGGCGACGGTCGTAGGTTCGAATCCTACCTGGTTCACCATTATTAATTACATACATAAAAGATAATGCCCGATTTTAAAAAGACATTAGTCTTAGATTCTAGTTACATGCCGAGAAGTATCATATCTTCAACCCGAGCCTTTGTTATAGTATATAAAGGAAACGCGGAGGTAGTGGCTGAGCATCCTCAATATTTTAAATTTGTGGATGAGGACCTTAAGATCAACAAACCTTCAATTATTAGAATTCCTAAGTATATTAAAACAGGACAGCACAAAGTCCCTCTAAGTAAGCTGAATGTGTTCAGACGAGACGGGAATGCATGTGTTTATTGCGGTGCTAATAAAAGACAAGATCTTACAATTGATCATGTGATTCCACAAAGTAAGGGTGGTAAAAATACATGGAATAATCTAGTAACTGCTTGTTTTAAATGCAATAATAGTAAAGGTAGTTTGGACTTAGAAGAATTTGGAGCAGAAATCGATAAACCAACCCGACCCCACTATCTAATGCTACTCCGTCAAGTTAACTATATATATAAGGAATGGAAGACATATCTTTCATTTTAAAATAAATCAATATGAACAGAGAACTATTAAATATTGAAACATCTGAATTTGATGTTAGGGATCTTACGATTGAAAGCATTAATCATCCTCTTTTTGAATATCCAGCTGAGGTAGATTACAGAAAGGATTTACCAACAGCATGGGATCAAGGATCGGACGGACCCTGTTCTTCGTATGCGGCTGCTGCGATAAAAACTTGGCAAGAATTAAAAGACTATGGATCTACTGAAAGTCTTTCTAAATATTTCTTATATAATTTAAGAGTTAATAAACCACAGAAAGGAATGACACCTCGTCATACCATGCAACTTCTAAGAAAGTATGGAATTCCATCTGCAAAATCATATAAAAGAAGATGGAAAGACGTAGAAGATATTCCACAAGAGGTTTTAGATGAAGCACTAAACCATAGAATTCTAGGATATGCTAGAATTATGACGATTGATGGATTAAAAAAATCAATCTATAAAAACGGACCTGCTTACATTGCAATGCCAGTTTTTAATGACACTGATACTTTTTGGAAAGCAAAGTGGTCGGAGAATATATTAGGAGGCCACGCACTCTGCGTTGTCGGATATACTGAAACCGGTTTTATTCTAAGAAATTCATGGGGAACTCAATGGGGAGACTTTGGACATACAATATATCCATATTCAGATTGGGGATCGCACTATGAAGCCTGGACTAGTATTGATGAAAAGTCAAATGCGCCGGTGATTAAAGAAAAAGATCGCACACATAAGAAAGAAACTAGAAAGTCTATTTTTAGAAGATTTTTATCGATTTTCAAGTAAACAAATCTATAAATAATTATATAATATTTAAATAAACAGTTATGATAGAATTAACAGAAGACAATTTACAGCAATATGTAAGTGACAATCAAAAGGTTGTAGTTCAGTTCGGAGCCTCATGGTGCGGAGCTTGTAAAGTAATGAAACCTCAAGTAAAGAAATTAGCAGCAGCAAACGAAGATGTTGTTTTTATATATGCAGATGCTGAGAAATTCGTTGAATCAAGAGGAATTACAGTAGTTCGAAACTTACCTACATTCGTAGGATTTGTAGGAGGAGAGTTAATTGCAAAATCAGTTGGAAGCAAAAGAGAAGCTTTGTCAGAATTAGTTGATAATGTTATAAAAGCATAATTATGATTAAAACACAAACTAACGTATACGATTCATCAACAGTAGAATCTTCAACTTATTTATACGAAACAAAGGATTTATTTGTAAATTTCAAACACGGTTCTTATTTATATAAAGGAGTAGAAGAAATAGATTACCATACATTTAGGGATGCAACATCACAGGGAGTCTCTTTAAATAGTATAATTAAAGGTAAATATAAATTTGAGAAGTTAGAAAATGCAGAATGATTTTGTATACTGGGATGATATGTGGAATGAAGAGAAATCCTCTGCCAAGAAAGAATGCTGTGGAGAATGGAATGAGGATGGAGAATGTACTTGCAAAGACATGAAATTAAAATAAACATATGATATATTGGTTTAAACGTAAATATCGACAAATTAAAAGAGTATTAGATTTCTTACCTATTATATGGAAAGGATATGATTGGGACTATACATATGCAACTGATTTATTTGCACATCAATTAGGTAGGATTGCAGATTTCTTAGAATCAAACAGGGCATCCACATCGTCCGCTAAGGATAACGCTAAAAGAATCAGAACCACATTAAAGTTAATGAAACTAGTAGGTGATGAAGAATATGCAATGGAATATTTTGATTATGAAGATGTTAAATATAACTTTGTTCCCGTAGTAATTAGAGAAGCTGGTGATTGTGATGGTTGTTCTACTCTTGACGTTGATTACATATCAGAAAGATATGATGAGTTCTTTAAAAAATATCCACTAATCCATAAAAGAGCATTAGATGGAGAAGGTCCTTTTAAATTATTGGAAGGTAAAACAACGTTTGAAGATAAAAGAAGAATTGCGATGAATGTTGCTCATCTTAATCAAGAAAGAGCAAGAAAGACATTACATAAAATGATAGAAAGAAATATACAATCATGGTGGGATTAATTTAAGTTTATGGCTAAAGGTATAATAATAGTTTCGGATCCTAATCCGCATGGAATTTCACATAAATTAATAACACCTACAATAAAATTAATTTATTCAAAGAGAGGGTTTAAATGCGATGTAGTTGATTTATATCGGGATGAATTTAATCCAATGGCAACTGACGCCACGGCCTCTAACCTGATTGCAAGACACTACAAACATCTTATTAAAACAGCAGATCATATTCATTTTATATCTAACGTTAATCTAGGTGGAATTTCACCGGGCCTTGAAGGATTCTTTGATCAAGTATTAAATAAAGGATTTGCTTATGATATTATCGATAATAAAACAAAAAGCAGATTACACAAAAAAGAAGTTTACTTCTATCTACAACATTCAAAAAAGATGAGAACTCGATTTAACGCAGCTTGGATGAGATTGAGGTTTAGCGTTATTCCTACTATATTTAAAACAAGTACTATTTTTCAAAGTGATTTAACATGGGGAGTTAAGGAAGTTAAATCTAAGAAAATAAAAAAGATTAGAAACAAATTAATAAGTAAATTATTTGAAAATAAATAGCCTTATATTTTTTTATATCAAATAAAAGTGTTATATTTACTATATAATCAAAACAACATCACATGCGTACAGACTTTCAATTAATTTACGATTTCATTGAAGCTTCAAATTCTTCAAATTCAAACACGGAAAAACTAGAAGTATTAAAAACATACACACAATACGAAGTAGTTCGTAAGGCCTTGTTATACACATACGATCCTTATAAACAATATTATGTAACTTCAAAGAACTGTAAAAAGAAGAGCGACCTACTCGGTCATCCAAATACTTATTGGGATTTCTTTAGTTTACTTGATGATTTAGATAATAGAGTAACTACTGGACATAATTCAATTGCAAACGTAAACAGGTTCGTATTAGAAAACAAACAATACGAGGACATCATTTGGAATATTATTGATGGAAACCTCAAAACCAGAACAACAGCGACCACGATTAACAAGGTAGTACCAGGATTGATACCAACCTTTGATGTTGCTTTAGCAGATACTTATAACGATAAGACTAAAAAGAAAGTAAACTGGGACGATGGCTGGTATGTTAGCCGTAAATTAGATGGTGTAAGATGTATTTGTATCATTGATGGAAATAGTGATGCTAAATTCTACTCTAGAGCCGGTAATGAATTCAAAACTTTAGGCAAGATTGCTCAAGTGATTAAAGATTCAGGTGCAAAGAACGTAGTATTAGATGGAGAAATTTGTATCTTAAATAAAAAAGGAGATGAGGACTTTCAAAGTATCATTAAGGAAATAGGTCGTAAAAACCACACTATCGATTTTCCAAGATTAATTACTTTTGATATATTGACCCCAGAGAATTTTGATTCTGGAACATCAAGAAATATATTAAGTAAAAGATATGAAGCACTCGACGCATTCATGGATATTTACATGAAATCCTTTAATAATTATATCACGATGACTCGTCAAGAGGTTGTAGAAGATGATCAGCAATTAGAAGATCAAATCGCTAAAGCTAACAAATACGGATGGGAAGGTTTAATGATTCGTAAGAATGAAATTTATAAAGGTAAAAGATCTTCAGATATTTTAAAGATTAAAACCTTTGTTGATGCTGAATATTTAGTAATTGGCGTTGAAAACTCAATCAATAGAGTAATTGTTGAAGGTAAAGAGGTTGAAGAGGAAATGTTAAAGAATGTTATCATTGAACACAAAGGATGTCAGGTTCAGGTTGGTAGCGGATTTTCTCAAGAACAACGTAGAAAATACTTTAAAAACCCTGAAGAAATTATTGGTAAAACAATCACAGTTCAGTATTTTGAAGAAACTGAAAACTTACAGGGAGGATATTCCTTAAGATTTCCAGTGATCAAGGCAATTTACGAAACAAATAGAAATTTCTAAATATAATTAGTATGAATTTAGTATTAGGTGATGGTTTATTAGGAAGTGCTGTAATCGGTGCAAGTGGGTGGCAATATCTTTCAAGAAGAGAACATGGTTTTGATATCAATAAGAAATCTACTTGGAAAGGAAATATACCAAACGGAATAACATGTGCCATCAATCTAATAGCGAACACAGATACATATAGTACTGATATTAATGGAATGTTTGAAACTAATTATCGAGCGGTAATTAGTTTAGTAGACTATTGTAATAAAAATAATATCAAATTGGTTCATTTTTCTACGGATTATGTTTATGAGAATTCTAAAGCTAATGCAAAAGAAACTGACAAGACCAAACCTACAACTCCATACGCAATGTCTAAGGTACTTGCAGATGAGTATATAATGAAACATTCTAATGATTATTTAATTCTTAGAGGAGCTCAGAAGGAGGATCCATTTCCTTATGAAAGTGCATTCACAAACGTATATGGAAATTTCGATTATCCAGATGTGATTGCTGAAATTTTAGTAGAAATGGTAAGAAGCAATGCAACCGGATTATACAATATTGGAACCCAAACTAAATCGATGTTTGATTTAGCTAAAATAACAAAACCAGGAGTACTTGAATCTATTGCACCTGACCACTTCCCTAAAGATATCACAATGAATTTATCTAAAATGGAAAAACACTTAGAACAATGGCAAGAGCAAGAATAACAGTATGCAGCGGATGTCTTACTGATTTCCCAGACAATGATTTATATACAGTAACTCGGGAAATGCACAGAGGACATCCAGACAAAGGATATTATAGAACTCCTTATTGTGAAAAATGTATTAAGGATAAAGATTCTTACCACGAAATTTCACAACAGCCTAAAAACAAAACAAAAAAGTAAGTTATGATAAACCCAGAAATAAACGTAGCGGCGACTTCCCTCGCACCAACATACAATACTGCAGCAGAATTTCCACACATTGTATTTAATGATTTTGTAAATAAAACCATATTAGATGATGTTGCAGGAGAAGCCAAGTTTCTAGTAAATGAAGAAGACGCAGAAACCAGTGAATGGAGAATGGGATCAAAGCAATGGAACGATATGATCGACCACAATGATCAGGTATTCAAGAGAGGTATTAGAGATCTTGAAAAAATGCCGTACTATATGAATTTATTATGTAGGTATTTTAATAGTGATGAATTTATGGAATTTATGCGCCAGTTAACTGGGATTGAAGATCTATCACCAGACTGGGGACTTGAAGGTGGAGGATTTCATGTCACATATCCAGGTGGACTCTTAAATATTCACCATGATTTTAATTATAAGGATGATATTGCTCCTGTGAGAATGTATCGTAAAGTTAACCTATTAATATACTTAAACGAAGAATGGGAAGATAATTGGCAAGGAGCGCTTGAACTTTGGAAATCAGATTTGACAGAAGATTTCAAGACATTACAGCCTAAATATGGTAGAGCTATTATATTTAATATAGAAGATGCTCCACATGGTCACCCAGAACCTTTAAAATGCCCTCCTGGAGAAAGCCGAAGAAGTTTAGCATTTTACTATTACAGTAAAACTCCGCCTAATAATAAGCTATACGATAGAGCACATTGGAAACATGGAAATAAATTAGTATAGAAATGAATCCATTTTCAAAAAAACACAAGCCAACACCTGATATGAGTAATAGTCCTATCTCATTTGACCCGCGTGAAATGTCCCTTCACCACATGTACACGCCAACACCTGATATGAGGACTAACCCTATCTCACTTGAACCGGGAGGAGAAACAGTTACTATCATATACGACGGATACGCAGTGGAATACACGAACATTAAAAAACCGGTGCAATATGTTACTTCAGTAAGAAAGAGAAGTGAAAAACAAGTTATAGGATATATCTTAAAAGGAAAAACATTTATAATTAATTAAAATATATTGAAACTATTTAACTTTATCTTATATAAATCTAGAATTATTAATAAAATTTAAATTATGATACAAGAATTAATCAACACATTAGAAGAAGTAATCGCTGAAATTGGAACTGACGTTGCAAAATTCGATGAAAAAGGAAACAAAGCTGCGGGAACAAGAGTTCGTAAAGCAATGCAAACAGTTAAAGGATTAGCGCAAGACGTAAGAGTTGCGGTATCTGAAGCGAATAAAGCTTAGGTTTAAACTTAGCTTAATCTATATAAAAGACCAGGAATTCCTGGTCTTTTGTTGTTTAAAAATGTAAACAAATATTGATAATGATATATAATGTATATGAAAACATTTTTAAATAGGTTTAGCACAGAAGAAAAAGTAAGCATAGCATTAAAGACAATTGCTATAGGAATCCTAGCATTATTGATGCTGGGTTGTAAGTCTCTAGACTTTAGAATAGGAACTATGCAGGTTCAATCAAAGTATCAACAACCTGTTGAAGTTCAAGCGACTATCATTAAAACAACGCATCAGACGTTTGCAACTCTAGATCCATGGGACTTAGGATTATCGTTTGGTGGAAATTGGATTCACTGTAGACATCACGGTTTTCATGATTTAAACGACTGGACTGATTTTAGCTATTCACCTTATTTCTGTAGACCATCGCATGGTTTTTTATCTGGCTCTCGATGGAATTCAAATTGGGGAGGAATGAATCACTGGAACAATAACTGGATGTGGAATCCCAGATATCGATATGACTATTGGGGTAGCAACTGGTCACCTTGGACGGGTAATGCTCATTATGGATATTATGGCAACTACGGATATTATGGATGGAATAATAACAATTACGTACCATATCACTGGAGAAGATCTAATATAAATAGTAGAAGAAATAGCTTTTCACCTAGATCAAGATCAACAAGAACTAATACACCAACTGGAGTTATTAGAACTAGACCTAATAGGACTAGAGTATTGCCGAAGGATGTTAAAAACACAAGGACAATAATTCCAAATAATGTTAGAACTATTAGAACACCTATCAGAAGATCTGATGTAAAACCACCTATGAGAACTAACACAAGACCAATTAATAATATTCCAAATAACGTTAGGCCGGTTAGAACAAACACGAGACCAGTTAGAACAAATACAACAATACGAAAATCAACAGGAAAAGTAAACAAGAATGGACGAAATTAAAATACCAAAGATAATCCACCAGATCTGGTTAGGTGGAGGAGAAATGCCAGAACATTGTAAACAATTTGTTCGTGAAATGAAAGACATGCACCCAGACTGGGAACATCATCTTTGGGGAAACGAGGTATTTACAGAAGTATATAAAGACGATCCTTTTTTACAAAACTACGTAAAGAATCCAGAAATATACAAGTGGGCATTTATCGCTGACAGAATTAGAATGCTATTGTTAAGAGATTACGGTGGAATTTACTGTGATGTTGATGCAAAACCTATTAGATCTTTTAATGTAGTTAGAGACAAATTGCTACCAACACATACTTTTTTAACTGGGTTAAAACCAACTCAATCTAATAATACTTTATTTGATTGTACTGTGTATGGATCTGCACCCGGATCTAGAACCGTTATGGAAATATTATCTGTTTATAAAAGCCTGACATGGGCACACGGATGTAAAACATTTTCAGACAAAATCATTTCAATAATTGAACCAGATATTGCGTGTTTCGGATATGAATACTTTTATAACTGGGAAATTAACAGTAAGACTGTGGTATTACATGATGTCGAAGACACTCGAATGTTTTCATGGGTAGACGGACAAGAACATACCAAAGACTGGTAATTACACATAGTTTTTCATGAAACTATTTTATTTTTTTTAATATAACATATATAAATTAAAACAATATTATGAAGAAAATAGGTATTATTGGGCAAGGTTTTGTCGGAGGAGCAATCAAACAAGGTTTTAAAGAACATTATGAATTATTTTTATATGACAAATATAATGATAGTAAGTCAAACACTGATCTAGAAGGTGTTGTAAAAAACGCAGATATTATTTTTGTGTGTGTTCCAACTCCGATGGATGCTAGAACAGGTGAAGCTTCGATTTCAATTGTAGAAGAAGTAATACTTGAAATTGATGAATTAGCTGCCGATGTAGGTTCTAATCCAACTTTAATTATTAAATCAACAGTCCCGCCAGGTACTACTGAATATCTTAATGGTATTGTTTCATATAGTGAAGTTATATTCAATCCTGAATTCTTAACTGAAGCGAACGCTGTTAATGATTTTAAAAATCAAAATAGAATTATTATAGGAACTTGTGATAGTTATCCAGCGACAGACGTTGTTGCTATATTTAGAAAAGTATTTCCAAACGCATTAATCCCGGTTGTTAATTCTAAAGAGGCCGAAATGTGTAAATATATTACCAACACATTCCTTTCAGTTAAAGTTAGTTTTGCAAATGAAATCTATGATATTTGCGAGGAGAATGATATTAATTATAATGCTGCTAAAGATCTTGCAATATTAGATCCAAGATTAGGAAACTCGCATTGGATGGTTCCAGGGCCTGACGGTGATAGAGGATTCGGAGGACATTGTTTTCCAAAAGATCTAAATGCAATATGTTATATTGCAGCAGAATCTGGAGTGCCAGTTCACGTATTGAGAGGTACATTAAAAACAAACGATTCTGTTAGAGAAGATCGAGATTGGGAATCACAGGAAGGTCGAGCGATTATAAACTCAAGTGAGATTAAATCAAGTAAAGTTAAATCTTTCCTAAGCAAGTTATTTGCATAATAAACAAAACGTAAAATCAGTATATAATTAATATGAAGAAAATACTAATGTACTGGCCAAACTTCTTTATTGAAGCGTTGTTCACAATAAAATATTATAGAGCTGTAAAGTCAATTAAAGCAGAATTAGAAAAAGAAAACCTTCGAGTAGATTGGATCGGTAGAATTTATACAGTTATAAATTTAAAAGAAGAATTTCTCAATCAACCTGAGGTTGTACAACAGTCTTACGTATTCCAGCAATTAGGACCTATTAATAAGATCTTAATTAAGTATGGTTTATCAAATGATGCTTTTCCCGAAATAAGTAAATTAAGTGCAGAATCGTACTTAGTAGTTTTATATCCGGAAAATGACGACTTTAACATGTATTCTTTCATCAGAAACCTTTTATTCTTAGGTTTGGTTGGCGCGGCCGTCTATGGTATCGTCCAACTTGTTAACTTATTTATTTAATGGAATCTATTGTACGTGTTGAGAAGCACGGCCTTAGACACTATCAGGTGACGTCGGAAGATGGAACTATTATAGGAACATATCCATCAATCACAACGGTACTTGGAGAAACTAGCGATAAAACTGCAGGTTTAGAAAAGTGGAGAAAGAGAGTTGGAGAAGCTGAAGCAAAAAGAATAAGCGAACTTTCAATGAATCGAGGTACTATCATGCACCGCCTGGTGGAGTTGTATAAAGCAACTGATGGTACTAAGAAAGAAAGATTAGAAGAGCTTAGAAGACAAGCCTCAACTGATGAGGAAGTTAATCAATATGCTACTGAAGAAAATGGAGCAATATGGTTAGCAAGTGGATGGGAGATGTTCATGAAATTCTATTTTAATTCAAGTCAATTTTTTGATAGAGTTAAAAAGGTTATCGCTGCTGAGAATTTCTTATGGTCTAAACAAGGATATGCAGGTACTGTCGATAATATTTCAGAGATGACAGATGGTAGTGTATTAGTAATTGATTATAAAAATTCAAGAAGACCAAAACGTGAAGAATGGGTGCAAGATTATTTTGTACAAGGTTCTTCATACTTTATTGCATACTGGGAAAGAAGTGGTCAAAAACCAGATGGTGTTGAAATTTGGATTGCAAATGAAGAAGATTCAATTCCACAAATATTTAAGTTAACAGTAGATGACATTAAATATTATTTTAAAGAATTCCAAAGAAGATTAAAACTATTTAAAGAAAAATACCCAGATGATAAATAAAGCTGAAGACGCGTGGCAGATTTTAAGAATACAAGGAGAATTCACAAAGGGATTCGATACATTTAATGAATTAGGATCTTGTGTTTCTGTTTTTGGAAGTGCTAGAACTCTTTCAACAAATCCAATATATAAAGAAGCAGAAAAGATCGGTAGATTATTGGTTGAAGCTGGCTACGGAGTTATTACAGGAGGAGGACCAGGAATTATGGAAGCTGCTAACAAAGGAGCGCATAATGCTGGTGGAAAATCTATCGGAGTAGGTATTGAATTACCGTTCGAAGCAAGCATGAATGAATATGTAGATTTAGGAGTAGAGAATAGATATTTCTTTACTCGCAAGGTAATGTTCCTCAAATACTCACAGGCATTTGTGATATTTCCAGGCGGCGTCGGCACTTTAGATGAGTTATTTGAGGCCATTACTCTTGCACAATGTGGCCATAACGTAAAATATCCAATAGTTCTTGTTGGTAAAAAATACTGGGAAGGATTAATTGATTGGATGCAAAATACTTTATGGGAACATGGCGCAATAAGCCAAGATGATTTTGATTTATTTAGAGTTGTAGATACTGCAGAAGAAGCAGTTGCAAAAATTACCGAGTATCATGAAAAAAACAAATCAACAGAAACAAACTTCTAAAAAGGTAGAGCTAGATAAATTTCATTATCATGAAATGTTAGATAGGTTACATGTAGTTATGTCAATGATAGATGATCATTTACAGCAGCATCCGGTTGCCAAAATAGAAACAAAAATAAAAGATTTAATTAGTGAAGCCCAAGATAAATTATGGGAAGCATATCAATTAACAGGAAATAAAGAAGATTAATATGAAAGAAAATAAGAAATTTTTATACAATTATTTAAATGCATACGCTCCGGTTGGACAGGAGGAAGAAGGTCAATCAATATGGAGAGATTACATTGAGAAATTTACTGATGTAATACACACTGATGCGTATGGAACAAGCTATGGTATTAAAAGATCTAAAACAGAAAACTCAACTAAAGTAGTTATTGAAGCACACTGTGACGAGATTGCTTGGATTATTACAAACATCGAAGCAGATGGATATATTAGAGTTAAAAGACACGGTGGATCTGATAATATGATTGCACCAAGTAAAACTGTCATGATACATACTCATAGTGGAACTAAAGTTAAGGGAGTTTTCGGATGGCCTGCGATTCATACTAGAAAATCATATGTCGAAACAGGATATGATCAACATGAATTATGGGTTGATACTGGATTAAAAGATAAAAAAGCAGTCAATAAAGCTGGCGTTGAAGTTGGAAACTTAATTACATTTGACGATCAATTCCACGAGATGGGAGACTATTATGTTGGTAGATCATTAGATAACAAGATTGGTGGATATATCATTGCTGAAGCTCTTAGAGAGATCACAGAGAAAGGAATAGAATTACCTTATGATTTATATGTAGTAAATTCAGTCCAAGAAGAAGTTGGCCTACATGGTGCCAAAAAGATTGCTAAACACTTACAAGCAGATCTTGCGCTAGTACATGATGTTTGTCATAATACTAATACTCCAAAAATAGACAAAGCAAAAGATGGAGATAATAAAGGCGGAGCTGGTCCATGTCTAGAGTATACTTCGCAAAATCACAGAGGTATTAATAAGATGTTAAGGGAAATTGCAAAGGACAAAAAGATACCGGTTCAATTAACAGTTGGATCAATGGGTAATGATACGGTAGCATTCTTTATGGAGAATACACCAACTGCGATCTTAGCAACTCCATTAAAATATATGCACACTACTGTGGAAATGGCCCATAAGAAAGATGTTAAATCCTGTATTAAATTATTCGTTGAATTTTTAAAGGAACTAACACCTGATAAAATTAATAAATTTAACAATAAATAAGCATGAAAAATTTAATAGTGATAGCGCACCCTGATCAGAAATCATTCTGTTATAATGGTATTTATAAGACTATTGTAAAAGAATTAGATGTCGAAGGAGAAGAAACAAAGATAGCGGATCTCTATTCAGATGATTTTACAAGATCAAGGGCAGATCTAATCAAAGGGTACCAAGATATGGTTACATGGTCAGATCGTATTTATTTTGTATCTCCAGTATGGTGGTTTAGATTAACGCCGAGGATGGAAATCTTTTTTGATGAAGTATTTACACCAGGGTTTGCATATAAGTTTGTACCGTTAATTGGTGCATACGCATATCCTCAGCCATTTTTAAGTGATAAAAAAGTTAGAACTTATATTACACACGGAGCACCTTCCTTACCCGTACTGACTCTCTATTTAAACTCAGTGAAACTTCGTTTAGTAATGGGAGTATATACATTTGTATTTGGATGGAATCTAAACAGATGGTTTAAAACAAAACAATTTTGGTCAGTACCTTTTGTATCTGATGGAAAGCGAGCTAAGTACTTGGAGATCGTCAAGAAAGATATTAAAAGAGATTTAAAATAAATGACTGAAGAACAAATCGATAGAATTATAGAAATGGCATGGGAAGATCGAACCCCCTTTGAGGCCATTGAATTTCAATTCGGTATAAAAGAAAATGATGTTAGAAAGATAATGAGATCTAACATGAAAGAATCTAGTTTTAAAATGTGGAGAAAACGAGTTAAAGGTCGCAAGACAAAACACTCTAAATCAAACCCCTCTTCTAAATTCAAATCAAAGAATCAAAAAGCAAATAAATAAAGGTCTATATGAAAATATAGGCCTTTTGTATTTTATACATTATAATTGAGATAAATATAATACGATATATTTAAAAATAAAGTATTAAAATGCAACAAGGAAATTCTAGAGACTATTTTAACAAGGACGAAAATGGTAAATATACACCAAACTATCGAAAGGTTCTAAAAAGAGCACTGAAGCACGATGAAATGGATTCCAATTTAAGTTTAATTGGGAAAACACTTAATGGTTATTTGGTAATGGGATCGGGATCTGATGGAGAATTAGATCTAATAAATGATGTAGATAAAGTTTTAAAACTACATAAAGTAATAGCAAGCGACGTTACGTATATCGATAAAGGCGCTGAAGTTGGAGATTATGTATGGATTCCAACTACTGGAGGAGGAGGTTCATCTAATATTATAGGAGGTACTGTTGTTAGTAGTTTAATACCAGACGTAGATGTAGCATACGATTTAGGATCTGCTACAAATAAATTTAGAGATATTTATTTAAGTAATAGTACGCTTTATTTAGGAGAAAATAGTATTAGTATCGTTGATGGTAAATTAAGTGTAAATGGATCTATAATTGATTCCGATGCGATATCAGAAGATGAAGTTACAAGTATCATTGATGCTATGTTAGCGTCTCTTAGTTTAACGAACATAATACAATCTCAAGCAGAAACAATATTAGATAATAACACTAGTTCAATTGAAAATGAAATCAGCGAAAATAAAGCATCCGTTGAAGATGATATAGCATCAACAAATACAAAAATTAAAGATATAGAGGAAGAAGTAGAAGCTGAGTTAGATGCTATAAGAGAAAGATTAACTTCGGAGATTACAGAAGCTAACGCGGTCACAGATTTAGTTTCTTCTACTCTTAGTGATACAAACCAATCTATAAACAATCTTATTTCAGACACTGATGTGTATCTTAATTCAATTACAGATGCAACATCTGCTGAATTTATTCAGGTTAAGGGTTCAATTGAGACTAGAGTAGATGGTTTACAAGCTTACCTAAATGGTGAAATATCAGATGGTAACTTTGTTTTAGATCAAAAAATAGACAGTGTTTCTGCAACGTTAAGTGATGACATCACGAGTGCGGAAGCAAGTATTCGACAGGATGTTAATGCATTAGTTACTTCAAGTGAGGCCTTTGCACAGTTATCAACTTCAGTTGAAGCAGCATTTAGTACTACCAGTTCTGAAACATCAGCAGGATTAGAATCAATCTCTGTGTTTTTAGCAGATGCTGACGAAGCGATACTACAAGAAGCGAAAGGATTAAATGCAGCAGTATCTACTGAATTAACAAATACAAATATAAGCTTAAACGAAAGCATAACTGCAATAGCAACAACAGACGCTGCACTAATCGAATTAGAAGAATCGCTACTGGCTGAGATTTCATCCGAAAGCGCAATAGCATCTGCCAATATAACATCATTACTTCAAACAACAGTGTCTGCCGATGCCGTTGTTATTTCAGAAACAAGAGCACTAACTGCGGAAATTAGTAATGAACTAGTACAAACAAATGCAGGAATTTCATCAGATATAACAGTACTGGCTAATGCAGATGCTGCTATTTCAAATAGAATAAATAATTTAACTGCAACAATTTCAACAGATATCGCAGAATCTAATGCTAATATCAATACAGTTGAAACTACACTTGCAACAGAAGATGCTGCTTTAGCAACCAGAATAGATGATTTAGCTGCAAGTTTTACGGCTGATGGTGCGGTAACTCAAGCAGACATAGGTTCGATTGAAACGGCATTTGCGGATGCAGATATTGCTGTAGTAAACCAAGCAAGTTCTTTAATTGCACAACTTAGTTCCGATGAATTATTAGTAATCGCTAGTATAGAAACAGATATGACAGCACGGGTTGATGAGGACACTGCCATGTTACAGAGAATTGAAACTCTAACAACTAAAATTTCAACAGAAAGTGCTACAACAGAAGCTAATTTAAGTTCTGTAGAAACTGCATACGCAGACGAAGACTCCGCTCTTGCAGGTAGAATAGATACTTTAGAAGCTGAAGTCTCAACCGATTTTGTTGCAACCAACGCAGCTATAAATACGGCTGAAACAACACGAGCGACCGAAGATGCTGCTTTAGCAACCAGAATAGATGATTTAGCTGCAAGTTTTACGGCTGATGGCGCCGTAACCCAGGCAGATATCGGTTCAATTGAAACCGCATTTGCGGATGCAGACGTTGCAGTAGTAAACCAAGCAAGTTCTTTAATTGCACAGCTTAGTTCTGATGAATTATTAGTAACTGCCAGTATAGAAACTGATATGACAGCATTAGTTGACGAGGATAGCGCTATGTTACAGAGAATTGAAACTTTGACAGCTGAAATTTCAACAGAAAGTGCTGCAAACGAAGCTAATTTAAGTTCTGTAGAAACTGCGTATGCGGACGAAGATTCCGCTCTTGCAAGCAGAATAGATACTTTAGAAGCTGAAGTCTCAACCGATCTTGTTGCAACCAACGCAGCTATAAATACGGCTGAAACAACATTCGCAACGGCAGATCTCGCCCTTGCAGGTAGAATAGATACTTTAGAAGCCGGAGTCTCAACCGATCTTGTCGCAACCAACGCAACCATAGGTACAGTTGAAACAGCATTTGCGACAGCAGACGTTGCTCTTGCAGGTAGAATAGATACTTTAGAAGCTGAAGTCTCAACCGAGCTTGTTGCAACCAATGCAGCTATAGGTACAGCTGAAGTAACACTAGCAACAGCAGACCTCGCCCTTGCAGGTAGAATAGATACTTTAGAAGCAGGAGTTTCAACCAATTTAGTTGCAACCAATGCCGATATAAGCACAGTTGAAACAGCATTTGCGACAGCAGACGTTGCTCTTGCAAGCAGAATAGATACTTTAGAAGCTGAAGTCTCAACCGAGCTTGTTGCAACTAACGCAGCTATAGGTACGGCTGAAATAACACTAGCAACAGCAGACCTCGCTCTTGGAAGCAGAATAGATACTTTAGAAGCCGGAGTTTCAACCAATCTTGTTGCAACTAATGCAGATATTAGCACGGCTGAAATAGCATTCGCAACAGCAGACCTAGCCCTTGCAGGTAGAATAGATACGATAGAAACTAGTGTTTCAACCAATCTTGTTGCAACTAATGCAGCTATAGGTACGGCTGAAACAACACTAACAACAGCAGATCTCGCCCTTGCAGGTAGAATAGATACTTTAGAAGCAGGAGTTTCAACCAATCTCGTTGCAACCAATGCCGATATTAGCACGGTTGAAACAACGATCGCGACAGCAGACGCTGCCCTTGGAAGCAGAATAGATTCGATAGAAACTAGCGTCTCAACCGATCTTGTTGCAACTAATGCAGCTATAGGTACGGCTGAAACGGCATTTGCTAATGCAGACTCTGCACTTGGACGCAGAATAGATACGATAGAAACTAGCGTCTCAACCGATCTTGTTGCAACCAATGCAGCTATAGATACTGTTGAAACAGCACTAACAACATTAAACACAGCTGCGGTTAATAGAGTAGATACGCTAGAAGCAGAATATACAATAAATCCTACAGATGGATCTATTACCGGTGTAAGCACAAATTCAGCCCTTAAAACAACAATAGACAGTGCAGTTGCAACTGCAAATCAAGCTACTGTTACCTCAACAACAAGTTTAATAGCAGCGTTAGATAATAAAACCGCTGGAGTAACTACCCAGCAATCAGCAGATATAAATGCTCTTACTGGTAAAGTAAACGCACAATATACATTAGAAGTAAGTAGTGATAGTAATGGTGTTCCAGTCGTTGCGGGTATGAAATTAGGAGCAGATGAAACTGGTAGTACAATAGCATTTAAAGCAGATAGTTTCAAAGTAAATAGTGAAGATGCAAATGGTACATTATTAACTCCATTCTCAATAAAAAACGGTCAAGTAGCATTTAACGGGGAAGTTAGTTTTACAGCAGGGCCGGCAGGGCCAGCAGGGCCAACTGGATCACAGGGAACTACTGGAACTAAAGGAGCACAGGGAACTACTGGAACTAAAGGAGCACAGGGTGATGTAGGCCTTCCAGGTGCTCAAGGTTCAACTGGTTCAGCTGGAGTAAGCGCTAGAGCAGTTTCTTTAGCAACACCGAGTCAAGTATTTGCATATAATACATCTGGAACAACTCCATTACCAACCAGTACACAAATTGCAGCAACTGCATTTAACACAACTGGGACGGTGTATTATAATTTCTATAAAAATGACGTATCAGTACAACACAGTACAACTCGAACATATACATATACACCTCAATCGAGTTATAGCAATATGCCCGAAACTATTGAGGTAGAAATAAGAGAGGGCAGTAAAACATCAGCTATTTTAGCAAGAGACCAAATAACGATTGCTGGAGTTAAAGCAGGAGCTGACGGTGCACCCGGTACTCCAGGTGCTGATGGTATGACTGTGATTCTTACTAACGAGGCTCACACCTTACCAACGCAAACGGATGGTACTGTAGATTATTTTGGGTCAGGAACAGGCGTTAGCGTGTATGAGGGTCTTAACAAATTAACATCTGATGGGGTAGGTACTGGCGTTGGAAAATATAAAGTGACTGCAGTTGGAACTTCAATCACGGTTGGAGGTTCTGCTAATTTTGGCGGTGATAGACTGTTTACAGATCATAGTAAAATGACTGATAATACCGCTAAGATTACATATACCATTACTGGAAGAACTCTTCTTAATGGTAAAAGTTTTACGTTTATAAAGGAACAAACTTTTGCTAAATCATTACAAGGAGATACTGGACCTACAGGACCAAGAGGTTTCCAAGGTCCGGAACCAGATGTTAGTCAATTCTTAACAACGACAACGACAATATCCGGTGGAAAGATAACAACAGGAAGATTAGTGAGCGGCGATTTTGCAATGCCGGTTTCTGCCCAGTCTTTGGCATCAGGTACAGGTGCAGGATTAACTGAAGAAGAAATGACAGCAACTGATGTTACTTCGAGTTCAACACTTTGGGATACGTATTCTTTCGCAGGTATGGGTATTAACCTAGACGCTGGTGCTATTAATGCTAAGAATTTCTATATAGATCCAGATGGTAACGCGAAGTTTAGAGGTGATATGGACATTGAAGGAGGCGCAACAATTGCAGGTGGACTTGCAAGTACTATATTTGATTTTGAGTTAGATCCTAGTGATGCCCCTATATTAGACGAGAATGGATATAGACAACTTAGATTTAAACCCGAAGTAAAATTCGGAGATCAAAGATTTGATGATTTTAGAACTGATTTTCGAACTATAGCAGAGAGTTATGCAGGGCGATATGATGACGTCACATATGACAACGATAACGGTGCAACTATTAGCGAAGCCCCTAGCGACAAAGATAGTGGATTTACGCCAACTTTCACAGCATCCCATACGTATATTAAAAGAAATGATACACAAATAGAAGTTGGAGATTTGGTTAAGTTAGATGAAAACAACGAATTAGTTAAAGCATCGTCAGCACAAGATACTGCTATCGTAGGTATATTATGGCAAGGTCTTGATTTTACTATAAAGGATAGCCCATTAGATAAATTTTTACCAAACGGAAAAGATACTTCAGAAAAACCACATCACTACAGAGATTCACTAGGAAATAAAATACCAGTAACTGATAGGGATATTAAAACTATTTGGAGAGTAGCGTCTATTGGAGATTCACGTGAAGGCAGATTAACGGGTATGAAAGTATGTGATCAAAATGGACTTGTTCTTGTAGGGGATTTAGTATGTTCTTCAGATACGCCAGGATATGTTATGAAACAACCAACCGAATGGGTAATAATTGGATTTGAAGATGGAACTCCACAGTATGAAGAAAGACAAACTATCACATCATATACAGTAGGTAAATGTATGGAAGATTGTGCATTTGATGCTGAAGGAAAGGCTGAAGGAGTATATGGATATCTATATTGTGGATAAAATAAACAATCTTGAATTTTAACGTATAACTAACTAAACAAGTTTATTATTTAAATCGAGATATATAAATAACATAAAACTTAAACAAATATTAGAATTATGAATAAAATCAATGCATTTTTTGCAAAACACGGATCTAAGGTAATCACTATCTTATTAGTATTAGTATACTTTAAATCATGCGGAGTAGACTCCGAATTAACAAGAGTTAAAAAAGAACTTAAAATTGAACATGCTACTGCTGCTGAATTAAAAGCAACCATAGAAACACTTCCAACTAAACTAGATATAAGAATTGAAGGTTTAAAAGCTGAGAAGAGAATGATTCAAGGAACTGATAGAAAAATGCTAGACGTTCAACGCCAAAACGAGATCGAGCGTTTAATCGATGAATTAGAATCTAAATAATATGAACAAGAGTAAATTAGTTAACGGTTTCATTATTGGAACTTTCGTTTCACTATATATTTTAGTGAGTGTAGTATCAACAATTCACGTTGTAGATTTCTTTGAACTATCTAACCCAAAATGGTTAGCAATAACCCTAGCAATTGGATTTGAATTAGGAGCGGCAGCATCGCTAGCGGCATTAATTACTTTAGATAAAATGAACAAGTCCCTAGTATGGGCCCTATTTATCACTATAACCGCAATGCAGATGCAAGGTAACATGTACTATGCATTTATTAACTTAGATAACTATTATGGTTGGGTTGAATTATTTAACCTAGTAGAATGGGAACCTTTAGAACAAAAAAGATTATTAGCTGCAGTATCTGGAGCAATCTTACCATTAGTTGCTTTAGGATTTATTAAATCACTAGTAGATTATATTAAACCAGAATCTGAGGTTGGTGAATTATCTCCAACTAATTTAGAAGATATTGCTTCTGATATTAATGTTACTTCTGAGAAAAAAAAAGTGAAATAGTAGAGAATCCTTTAGATAAGCCAGTTGAATACGCAAATGTCGTATCTGGTAAATCGGCATTAGGAGCAGATGCTGATGAAATACAGGAATGGGCTGCATTAGCAAATGAGATTAATTCTATATCAGAAGAAAAAGAACTTATTAATGATTTTGATATAACTCTTTCTGATGGATTAGATGAAGAAGTTAAACCAGCAGGTTTAACAGCTCAAGTTAAAGAATCTAGAACAGTGTCACCTACTAGAAAAAGAATAACACAACCGGACAATGGATTAGGCGGATTAGGTTTAGTTCAAAGAACGGATAAAATACAACCGGGTGAAGTTTAACCTACAAGAACCTTACATAACAAAAAAGATAGATGCAAGTGCGCTGAAAACTGTGCTTGCATCTACCTATCAAACAGCATATCGTCTTTATTTAATTACTAACGACGTTAAGGAAGTTCAATCTTTCTATGAAAACGAAAATAAAGACTATCATGTGACCGCAAGTATAAAAACCTCAGCAGCTGCTGCAGGTGAAGCAAGGGCACAGATCTGGAATGTTAAACACCTACAACCTATATTAAGAATTAAACCTCGATATATTCTAAGGTGTCGAGTTACAAATAAACAAACTAATAAAGTAGTTTATCGAAGTGAGATTATATCTATAAAAGATGACACGATATACCGTGAAGCTTTGAAATGTATAAAAGATTTAGATAAAATATTAAACAATTAGTAAACTTTTTAAAAAACACGAGTATAATATTCGTATTAGTTAACAAATATAAATTTAAAAACAAAAATTATGTCACTAGAAAACACAGCAACTGCTGAAACTCAAGAAACTGCTGAACAACAATTATCACCAGTATTTGAAGAAATTACAAACATCGACGAGGCTGCTGCAGTTAACGTATTGATCCAAGCGGCTCAATTAGCTCAGAACTCTGGAAGATTAAGTGTAAGAGACTCTGTCTTATTAGCAAAGTCAATCGACACGCTAAGACCAGGTACTATCTAAGAATAGGACTTAATCCAAAAAAGGCTCTAATTTTTATTAGGGCCTTTTTTCATTTATAAGCATAAGACTCAGATATATAATTTTTATAGTGCAATTATAAACATAACATAATTCATATCATTATGAAACAACTTTTAAGTAAATTTTGTGACCTATTTCCTCGTATCCAATTTGAGATAATAGAAAAAGAAATTAAATCTAATAAAATTTCAATAGAATCTATAAATACTGGCGTGAAAGAGATCACACGAATGTTAAACATAGCAAAAAAAGATCTTTCTAAATTTAAAAAATTACATAAGAACGGTAAAGTAAGCATTGAAGAAGTGTTCGATCATGAATGGAGAGTTCATGAGTTACAAGAAGCTTTGATAAGATTTCAAGACGATAGTATAGATCTTGAAGGAGATGATGATGTATTTAACATTTGAAACAATTTACATTTTCTTAATATAATTTTAAATTAAATATTATAAGAATGACACCAATTTTAATAGTTAGAATGCCCTACGGTAAAACCGAAGATGAAGTATCAAACGTGTTTTTAGACTTCCAGGAGTCGCCAATCATGGATGAATATAATTTACTTGTTCTTAAGAACTATACACCAGGAGAAACTGAGATACAGTTCGAGTGTATTAACAGTACTCATACAGATATTCAGTTCGAAGAATTAAAATATAAGTTATTAAAAGAAATGGAGAGCAATCAAGTATCTCGACAAAACAAAATTAAATAGAATGAAAACTCCTATTGTTAAATATAGTGATAAAACATTAAACAGATTAAGTTGGTTTATGAAAATTGGCGGTATTACATTATGGCCATTTGTGATTCTTAGAGAAAAATATAAAGGAAGAGCTAAAAGAATTATTAATCACGAATCTATCCATATTAAACAACAAGAGGAGCTACTAGTCATTCCATTTTATATTTTATATGTAACTGAATGGTTTATAAAATTATTCTTTTATGGTAAAGAAGCTTACTACAATATCTCTTTTGAAAGAGAAGCGTATGCGAATGAAAATAATTATAAATACCTTAAGAACCGAAGATTTTGGGCTTGGTTAAAATATCTATAATGGATCCGGACGAACTAGAAAGAATGTATATTGATCTAATTAACCCTACAGTTTTAATAGAACACTTCGAAGATGAAGATGATTTTTTAGATTGGTTAAGAATAGGTACAGTAGAAGAAATGGGATGGGCCCTTAAGGCCTTTGAAGCCGCAGAGCTTTATAGATACTGTAAGTTAATTAAAGATGAAATTGAGTTATCTATGAAACAATAGTTGATACTTTTGTATAATTATTAATACATTATAACTATGAAACTACCAAAAATAGGATGGTACATTCAGATTGGTCAATTCTTGATCATACCTACCATTAAAATCACATTTGATAAATCCTTAAATGGATATTATGAATTTATCCTAGCTTGGGGAAGCTGGGGAATATGCCTAGAAATTTAATATATGGAAATAGCAATAATATTAACATCAACTATATCAATGGTGTCCGTTATTGGTAATGTATATTTAGTACATTTACTGATCAAAACACTAAGACAAGAAAAGAAAAAAGAAAAGAATGCCAAATAGAATTGAAGAACAATATCGAGCGCTGCTTGGAACTCTATTAGAAAACTCAACAATAAAATCAGATCGTACTGGAACAGGAACTCATTCTGTTTTTGGTCGCCAGATCAGGCATAGTATGAAGGATGGATTTCCTTTATTAACTACCAAGAGAATGGCAGTTAAGACAATGATGACTGAATTGAAATGGTTTCTTAAAGGAGATACAAACATTAAATATTTAGTTGACAATGGTTGTAGCATTTGGAATGGTGATGCTTATAAAGCATTTAAGAGTACATTTTCGCAAATGCCCGGCATTCAATCATCTTTACCCAGTCAAGATGAATTTATCAACAAAATCAAAACCAATAATGAGTTTGCTCAGAAGTGGGGTGAGTTAGGTCCTATATATGGGAAGCAGTGGAGAGATTGGACTGAATATTATGTTGAGAAATTGAATGGTGGTAATCCTATTATAGTAGAGAGAACTAAAGACCAAATTGCAAATCTAATTGAAGAACTAAAAACAAATCCGGATTCTCGTAGACTTATGGTTTCAGCATGGAACGTTGGAGATTTACCAACGATGGCACTCCCGCCATGCCACTATGGATTTCAAATGTATACTAAACAATTATCCTTTAATGAGAGATGGTCCCTATATTCTGATAAACCATATAACGGCAATGGATTAGGTATGATAAATACATTAGACTTTATGGATGATGAAGGTATACCAACTAGATCGATCTCATTAATGTGGAATCAAAGATCAGTAGATACTTTTTTAGGTCTTCCATTTAATATTGCAAGTTATGCTGCTCTACTTTGTTTAATCGCAGAAGAAGTTAATATGGTGCCAGATCAATTAATTGGTAATTTAGGTGATGTTCATTTATATTCAAACCACATTGATCAAGCAATGGAACAATTAGATCGAGAAATTTATGATTTACCAACAGTAGAATTTAGTAATATAAATATATTAGATGGTGAATTTGATTACGAAGTTAAAGATTATAAATATCATCCGAGCATCAAGGCTCCACTATCAAATTAAATACATGAAAACACTCAAAAAAATATGGAACCATCTAATCTGGTTAGAAGAACAGCGAATGAATGCTGCAATCAAATCAGGAAGTGCCGGACCTTTACTGTAAATGAATAGTCGTAAACGAAGAGAAGGGGAATCTATAGAGGATTGGATGGTTAGGATCGGATCTAAAAAAAGAAAAATGATTCACAAAATCAAACTAGATCACTGGAACAGGATGTTACGTTTTGGATTTGGGTTTAATAGCGGTACTTTCTTTATTAGAATAGATCTATGGTGGGTTGGTTATCGAATCAGCTTAGATTAAGTTATAGATATATAGTTAATGAAGACTATTGGAGGAAAAAACATAAAACCTAATCAAGAAATTAATGCAACCCAGTATGGTGTTGCAGAAGATTCAAGGTTAAATAAAATCAGAAGGTTCAAAGGAACTATAAAAGATTATAAATCATATTGGGATGATAGAATCAGTAAGGGAAATAGTTGAAAAAGTACTAGGAGAATGGGGATGGCTCGTTGCAACTGCTGTTATTTCTATTGCTTTCAAAGATTCTATATCTAAATTTTATACTGGAGCTATGTTCCTATACGGTAATGATTTTAACGTAGATGATGTAGTATGGATTAATGGAACTAAAAAGGCAAGAATAGTTAGACAATCAATTTATCGCACCACTTTTTATCTATATGACCATGAAAGAAAGTTCGTCGTACCTAACGATAGAATATGGAGTTTAAATCTTGAAAAAGATTTAGAATCAAGTGAAAAAAATCACAAAAAATAATAAACTTTTTTAGAAACTAGAATATATATTAATATAGAATAACCTATACTAAAAAATATTTATTTATCTCATGGATTTCATCAACGAAGTAGATCCAACTTCGCTAGATGAACAAAACGAAAAATTATCTGTTAATAAATCCCTTTCAATGGAAGACATGATTGACTTTGAGCCAATTATGTTTGACCAATTTGATGAAAGTGATGAAGAGTCTGATGACTATTACTTGTTCAACTTCGGCGTCGGTGGACCGGCCTAAGCTATTAAAAGAGTGTAATTGTGAAATATTACACTTTTTTTATGAATATATACCATGTAGCAATAGCTATAAATTAAAAACAATTATATAAAGCATGAAATTATTATTAGGATTATTGGTATTAGCAGTAGTTGTATTCTTCGTTAGAAAGGCAGTTACTAAAAAGAATGCACCAGTTAAGCCGGTTAATTCTGGTGGTGGAACAACTGGTTCAGGATCTGGTCAAGCAGGATCTGGTTCAGGATTTGGTTCAGAATTCAATGGAGCTGGTTCAGGAACAGGTCAAGGTGGAACAAAGCCTGTTAGTTCAGGATCTGGTTCAGGATCTGGTTCAGGAAACGGCATAGGATCAGGAGGTTCTAGCGACGGTATTATTATTAATCCAGGAGGACCTACTAATGGTTCAGGATCTGGCGCAGGATCTAAAGGACATAAAGGAGCTGGTTTATTAGATGTAGATGGAAATGAAATACCTTTTATAAAGGATGATTCACCATCAAATCAAATTAAAGATCAACTTAAATAAATTTAAAATTTATTGAAAATAAAAGCCCAAACATTTTTTTGTTTGGGTTTTTTTGTTTATATTAGTATAGTAATTAAACGATAATAATATGAAACGTAATCCATTACTTATTTCAGTTTTTCTTTTACCATTCATTATTAGTGGAGGTGGTAATAGGGGTTTATTTGATAGTGCTTCTCAAGAAAGAAAAAAGATCACAGCAGTTACAAAGATTGAACCTAAGGCCATTGAGCAGATCAGTGTAAAGAACAACCTAATTCCAGCGATGATTCAAGTCGAGTCACTTGGCAATGACTCAGCAATAGGTGACAAACACCTTGTAGGTAATGAAGCAGTCGGTGTTTTACAAATCAGGCCGATAATGTTGAGAGAGGTTAATAGAATTTTAAAGATTCAGAAATCCAATAAAAGATATTCTAAAAAAGATCGATTTAATAGAGAAAAGTCTATTGAAATGTTTATGGTTTGGAAAAACTATCACCACCCAGATGGAGGCTTTGAAACGATTGCAAGAAATTGGAACGGAGGTCCTCGAGGATATAAGAATAAAAGAACCGAACATTATTGGATAAAAATACAAAACGAATTAAAAGCGAAGTGATTAAATTAAATTGAGTCTGATTTCATTTAGATATATAGATTAGACAAAAAAGATCAATTTAATTAGATGCAACACGAAAAATCACCTAAAGAACTTATACAGGAATTATATGATCTCTTTTCTACATTTAAGGGTAGAATGGAAGATCCTAATTTTATTCAAATTGAAAATACATTAAATCAATTGGTAGAAAACCAAAATGATATGAAAAGGGAAATTAAAGAGATGAAAAGACAACTCTTAAGTCCCTTTGACGGAGTTATTGTTGAGACTAAAAAGAACACTGAAGCTAGATTGGCAGCTGAGGCTGAATTAGAGCAAACTCAAAAAATACTCGAAGAGCACAAAGATCTTATGAGATTCAAATCAGGTTTCATTAAATTTGCATGGGCTCTTTTAACTGGTATTGGTGGTCTTATTGCGATTTTAGTTACACAAGCGCTAGACCTATTCAAAAAAACAGGAGGATAGATGATAACAGATATACTTACTTTAAAACTTATTTCAGTAAAACTTCGACAATTTAGGAATTTAAATGCGGAGAGTAGTATTTCTAGCATTCTTTTAGAATCGTTAAGTAATGAATCGGACGTTAAAACCTCAAGAACATTTAATACTCTTGCGGATTTAGATGCATTCATTGCTACATTTCCAGCAGAACCTAATTGGGATAATATTCAATGTTTTCAATTAAATCTTTATTTATTAAAAAGATTTACAATGACATCGCCTAATACCTCAACGACACCTGTTCAATATGAACCAACCACTCGTAGATTCACAACAACATCAGAAAACGTACAAACTGCTGCAATGGATGTGTTGAATACAGGAAAAGATTCATACTTATATAAGTATAATGAGATATTAGCAGTTTGGAATGAATTAAAATTAGACGAATACATTAAAGTACAAAGACAATACATTGATTGTGGTTATATTGAGGTATACTTTATTAATACTATTAATTATTTAATTGATTTATATAAGAGAGAAAGAAGTTAAAATTAAAAATACTAAAAAATAATAATGCAAGATCCATTAAACACATCTGGTGAACAGTATAAATCAGAGAACGGACAATACCTGCCACAATACCCGAATGAAGGCGATAGATTAAGACCATTAACCCATGATGAGATGGATTATAATCTTGATTTAGTTGGCCAAGTTATAAAAGGTTATAGGGTAATGGGAACCGGTACTGACGGGGACTTAGATCTAATAAACGATTTAGATAAAGTTTTAAAATTACATTTAGTTAATTCAAGTGATACTGGTCTTTTAGGGGCTGGCGCTGAAGCCGGCGATTATGTTTGGATTCCAAGTGTAGGAGGAACCGGAAGCGGTGGAGCACAAGGACCTATTGGTCCTCAAGGTTTTCAAGGAGATGATGGATTAAAAGGAGATCAAGGAGAACAGGGTATTCAGGGAGAACAAGGTATACAGGGAGATCAGGGTATTCAAGGATTAATTGGAGATCAGGGTATTCAAGGATTAATTGGAGATCAGGGTATTCAAGGATTAACTGGAGAACAGGGTATTCAAGGAAATCAAGGAGATACTGGCTTAAAAGGAGATCAAGGAGAACAAGGTCTTAAAGGAGACCAAGGAGAACAGGGTATTCAAGGAGAAACTGGAGAAACTGGTTTAAAAGGAGATCAGGGAGATACTGGTCTTAAAGGAGAACAAGGTATTCAAGGAGAACAAGGTCTTCAAGGAGAAGCTGGATTAAAAGGAGATCAAGGTATTCAAGGAGAACAAGGTCTTCAAGGAGATCAAGGAGATACTGGATTAAAAGGAGATCAAGGAGAACAAGGTCTTCAAGGAGACCAAGGAGAACAAGGTCTTAAAGGAGACCAAGGAGAACAGGGTATTCAAGGAGATACTGGATTAAAAGGAGACCAAGGAGATACTGGATTAAAAGGAGACCAAGGAGAACAAGGAGACACAGGATTCCAAGGAGAACAAGGTTTTCAAGGTGAAACCGGTCTTAAAGGAGATCAAGGAGATACTGGATTAAAAGGAGACCAAGGAGACACTGGTATCAAAGGAGACCAGGGAGAACAGGGTATTCAAGGAGACCAAGGTATTCAAGGTGAAACCGGTCTTAAAGGAGACCAAGGAGATACTGGTATCAAAGGAGACCAGGGAGAACAGGGTATTCAAGGAGACCAAGGTATTCAAGGTGAAATCGGATTAAAAGGAGACCAAGGAGAACAAGGTATTCAAGGTGAAATCGGATTAAAAGGAGACCAAGGAGATACTGGAGCAAAAGGAGACCAAGGAGATCAAGGTCTTAAAGGAGATATAGGAGCACAAGGTATCCAAGGAGATCAAGGAGATACGGGATTAAAAGGAGACCAGGGTTTCCAAGGAGATCAAGGAGATACAGGATTAAAAGGAGATCAAGGTTTCCAGGGATTAGATGGTCTTAAAGGAGATCAAGGAGATACAGGATTAAAAGGAGACCAGGGTTTCCAAGGAGATCAAGGAGATACAGGATTAAAAGGAGATCAAGGTTTCCAGGGATTAGATGGTCTTAAAGGAGATCAAGGATTCCAAGGATTAGATGGCCTTAAAGGAGATCAAGGAGATCAGGGTATCGCTGGTATTAAAGGAGATCAAGGATTCCAAGGATTAGATGGTCTTAAAGGAGATCAAGGATTCCAGGGATTAGATGGCCTTAAAGGAGATCAAGGAGATCAAGGTATTAAAGGAAATGATGGAATTGCTTCAGGTAGAATTTACTACTTTAACGATTCTGTTATTGAAGTTGCATCTACAAAACAATTAGGTACTGAACCAACATCAGGAGCTGAAAGAACAGTAACTCAAACAACAGCGGCAAATAACGATACATTAATAGAAACATATATTTCATCACCATTTGATTTTACTATTATTCCAGGTGGAGTTCAAAGATTCTTCTTATGGATGTCAAAGCAAAATGAACAAGATGATTTAGAAGTATATGTAAACTTATATTTAACAGATAATGCGGGTAATGTACTTGCAGCTGCAGGAACTTCACAAGCTGTAAATATCGGTTGGAATAATAACAACACGACTGCAGTAGAGCACGAAACGGACATTACATTTCCTTCAACACCAGTTGCTTTAGGCCAAAGAATGATGGTTGAGGTTGTTGTTAGAAACAATGAAAATCAAACCCTAGGAGCAACGTTATACACTGAAGGAGCATCTCACTATTCTTATGTTGTAACAAGCATTGGATATCAACAGGGTCCGCAAGGAGATCAAGGTTTCCAAGGGGATCAAGGAGATATAGGAGATCAAGGTTTCCAAGGATTAGATGGTCTTAAAGGAGATCAAGGTTTCCAAGGATTAAAAGGAGATCAAGGAGATATAGGAGCACAAGGTTTACAAGGAGATCAAGGAGATATAGGAGCACAAGGTTTACAAGGAGATCAAGGAGATATAGGATCACAGGGTATTCAAGGTTTCCAAGGAGATCAAGGATTAAAAGGAGATATAGGAGATCAAGGTTTCCAAGGATTAGATGGTCTTAAAGGAGATCAAGGTTTCCAAGGAGATGCGGGAGACCAAGGATTCCAAGGAGATACGGGAGATCAAGGATTCCAGGGTATAGCTGGTGATCAAGGATTCCAAGGAGATGCGGGAGACCAAGGAGATAAAGGAGACCAGGGAGATATGGGAGACCAAGGATTCCAGGGTATAGCTGGTGATCAAGGATTCCAGGGAGATAAAGGAGACCAAGGAGATAAAGGAGACCAGGGATTCCAGGGAGACCAAGGATTCCAAGGAGATAAAGGAGACCAGGGAGATATGAGACCAGGGAGAAAAGGGAGACCAAGGATTCCAGGGAGACCAAGGATTCCAAGGAGATAAAGGAGACCAGGGAGATATGGGAGACCAAGGATTCCAGGGAGATAAAGGAGACCAGGGAGACCAAGGATTCCAAGGAGATAAAGGAGACCAGGGAGATATGGGAGACCAAGGATTCCAGGGAGATAAAGGAGACCAGGGAGATATGGGAGACCAAGGATTCCAGGGTATAGCTGGTGATCAAGGATTCCAGGGAGATAAAGGAGACCAAGGAGATAAAGGAGACCAAGGATTTCAAGGAGATAAAGGAGACCAGGGAGATATGGGAGACCAAGGATTCCAGGGTATAGCTGGTGATCAAGGATTCCAGGGAGATAAAGGAGACCAAGGAGACCAAGGAGATATGGGAGACCAAGGATTCCAGGGAGACCAAGGATTCCAGGGAGACCAGGGATTCCAAGGAGATAAAGGAGACCAGGGAGATATGGGAGACCAAGGATTCCAAGGAGATATGGGAGACCAAGGATTCCAAGGAGATATGGGAGACCAAGGATTCCAAGGAGATATGGGAGACCAAGGATTCCAAGGAGATATGGGAGACCAAGGATTCCAGGGATTCCAGGGAGACCAAGGATTCCAAGGAGATAAAGGAGACCAAGGAGATAAAGGAGACCAAGGAGACCAAGGTACACAAGGTTTCCAAGGAGATAAAGGAGATCAAGGTTTCCAAGGATATAAAGGTTTCCAAGGAACTATAGGTTCTAAAGGAGATCAAGGTTTCCAAGGAACTATAGGTTCTACTGGAGGAGCCGGAGATCAAGGTTTCCAAGGATTCCAAGGATTCCAAGGCGATCAAGGTTTCCAAGGAACTATAGGTTCTACTGGAGGAGCCGGAGATCAAGGATTCCAAGGAAAAAAAGGAGACAAGGGAGATCAAGGTTTCCAAGGAGATAAAGGTTTCCAAGGAGATAAAGGAACTCAAGGAGACACAGGTTCTGGCGGAGGAACAGGATTCCAAGGAGATCAGGGTTTCCAAGGAGATCAAGGTATTAAAGGAGATCAAGGTTTCCAAGGATATAAAGGTTTCCAAGGAACTATAGGTTCTACTGGAGGAGCCGGAGATCAAGGAGATCAAGGATTCCAAGGAAAAAAAGGAGACAAAGGAGATCAAGGTTTCCAAGGAGCTAAAGGAACTAAAGGAGATCAAGGTTTCCAAGGAGATCAAGGTTTCCAAGGAGATAAAGGAACTCAAGGAGAAACGGGCTCTGGTGGAGGAACCGGATTCCAAGGAGATAAAGGAGATCAGGGTATTAAAGGAGATCAAGGTTTCCAAGGATATAAAGGTTTCCAAGGAACTATAGGTTCTAAAGGAGACCAAGGGTTCCAAGGAGCTACAGGATTCCAAGGAGACACAGGATTCCAAGGAACTAAAGGAGATCAAGGAGATACAGGATTCCAAGGAGCTAAAGGAACTAAAGGAGACCAAGGAGACACGGGAGTCCAAGGATCTACAGGTTCTGGTGGAGGAACTGGATTCCAAGGAGATAAAGGAGATCAGGGATTCCAAGGAGATAAAGGAACTAAGGGAGACCAAGGAGACACAGGATTCCAAGGAGCTAAAGGAACTAAGGGAGACCAAGGGTTCCAAGGAGATAAAGGAGATCAAGGATTAAAAGGAACCAAAGGAGACCAAGGAGACACCGGATTCCAAGGAGCTAAAGGAACTAAAGGAGACCAAGGAGACACAGGATTCCAAGGTCTTAAAGGAGACCAAGGATTCCAAGGAAAAAAAGGAGACAAAGGAGATCAAGGTTTCCAAGGAGCTAAAGGAACTAAAGGAGATCAAGGTTTCCAAGGATCTACTGGTTCTAGTGGAGGAACTGGATTCCAAGGAGATCAAGGTTTCCAAGGAGCTAAAGGAACTAAAGGAGATCAAGGAGATAAAGGAACTAAGGGAGACCAAGGAGACACCGGATTCCAAGGAGCTAAAGGAACTAAAGGAGACCAAGGTTTCCAAGGAGCTAAAGGAACTAAAGGAGATCAAGGATTCCAAGGAAAAAAAGGAGACAAAGGAGATCAAGGTTTCCAAGGAGCTAAAGGAACTAAGGGAGACCAAGGAGACACCGGATTCCAAGGATTAAAAGGAACTAAAGGAGACCAAGGTTTCCAAGGAGCTAAAGGAACTAAAGGAGACCAAGGTTTCCAAGGATCTACTGGTTCTGGTGGAGGAACTGGATTCCAAGGAGATAAAGGAGATCAAGGTTTCCAAGGAGCTAAAGGAACTAAAGGAGATCAAGGTTTCCAAGGAGCTAGAGGTTTCCAAGGATTAAAAGGAACCAAAGGAGATCAAGGTTTCCAAGGATCTAAAGGATCTAATGGTGGAAGTGGAAATCAAGGATTCCAAGGAGATAAAGGAGAACAAGGTTTTCAAGGAGTTGCAGGTTTCCAAGGAATTAAAGGAGATCAAGGACTTAGAGGTTTCCAAGGATTAAAAGGAACCAAAGGAGATCAAGGATTACAAGGAATTAGAGGTTTCCAAGGATTCCAAGGAACAAAAGGAGAAACAGGTTCTGGTGGAGGAACTGGAACACAAGGTTTCCAAGGATTCCAAGGAACAAAAGGAGCTCAAGGATTAAAAGGAAATCAAGGATCTCAATTTACAGGTTACACATGTTATGAATATATTGGAATAAACCCAACAGCATACAGTACACTAAACACAACAGCAAATATATCTAATTCATTCGTTCAGATTCCAACAGGGTTCTCATCAGGGTACTATATAACGGGTATTAGTGCATCTTATGGTGAAACTGCTAATGGTGAAGGATGTGTATTTGAATTAATTAGACATGATAGCGCAAATGCAGTAACAGTGATACATACATATACACATCCAGGTTTCCAAAAAATGGTTACATCTGGTTTGGGTAATTGGATTGCAATTACTACAAATAATCACTATAGCGTTAGGGTTAAAACAGGTTCAGCAGGTGGAGGAAAAGGATATTCAATAACTATGGTGCTACAACATATAGGATGTTTTCCAATGTAATTTAGTGGTAGATATATTTTAAAATATAAAATTAAAAAGATATTATGATAACAGTATTTGGCCATTTACAGGAAGATTTAACAGGCTCAGCATGTGTCAGTGTGGTATTTAATGGAGGACCTAATGGAGGATCAATAACTTACAAGCTGTGTGGTAGCACGAAAAACGGAACATTAACACTAGGAGTTAATCAAAACTCTTTACAGCTATGTGTAATAAATAATTCATGGACATTTGGAGACTATTTTATGACTGCATCCCTACAAGGACCTTGTTCTATTTCAGGCGGTGGACCAACCGTTGATAATGCGTTTACAATTGAAAGAACTAGTGATGGATTTAGCACATACGCTCAATTGAATTCTAGTTTTGCCGTTAACCAGATTGTAAATATAAGTAACGATTTTCAATGTTATGAGATCATGGCGACAGCTGTTGTTAGTGATCCATCTATATTCCCGACAATAACAGGACTATGTGGCGGTGGATCTAAAGGAGGACCTGTAATAACTCCAACATAAACTTTTTAAAACAAAGTTATATAATACATGATGATTAATGAAAAAATGACAACTGATAAAATCTTGATCTTTGATCTAGATGATACTATTGTGGTTTCAGCCGCTAAGATTATAGTATACGATAAAAAGAAAGGAGAGCGATATGAATTGACTCCTGAGGAATTTAACGATTACGAAAAGAATCCTAATCACGTACTAGATTTTGAGCAATTCAAATCTTTGGAGATTATGAAAGCAGGTAAGATGATTGATAAATACTTTAATGTTCTGAAAAAGAATTATAAAAAGGGAATAGCAATCGGAGTCATCACAGCAAGAGACGACCAGAATATGATATATGAATGGTTACGTTATCATGTTGGATTTCATATTAAAAGAGAATTCATTTGGGCAGTTAACGATCCAATTCACGGATTAACAGGAACTATACAAGAGAGAAAGAAAGATGCAATGAGATACTTTGTAGAACAGGGTTATATTGACATTACTTTTTTCGATGATGATAAACATAACATAAAACTAATTAAAGAATTAGATAGAGAACTTAAAGACGTTAAGATTAAAACACACCTAGCAAAAAAGTAAATTATGGGAACATACGGAGATATTAGAACAAGGTTTGAAATGGCAGTAAATGAGGCTAAACAACCTGGTAAAGGAAAAATAGAAGAATTCTGGTTAGAAGGATTTAAAACATTTATGAAATCTAATGATTTCGCTAAAGCATCTTCTAGAAAGGGAAATACTGGTGAAGTACTTAGAGGTAATTTTGGATCTAATGACGGTGCTGCGGAATCTAAGATTATAGAATTTCTTGATAAAGTAGGAGATCTTAAACCGAATTCATACGATATTGAATATTTGCCAGTTGGTATAATTTCATCGGACTATAGTGCGTATAAAATAATTATTAAAAAAAGAGTAACAGATAGATTAGGTAAAGAATATAAGAAGAATGACTTTTTTGTAATTACAAATAGATTTAAAATATCTAAGAAAACAGGAGAGGCTTCTGTTATAGGTAAAAAAGATTTGACACCAGATAAGCTAAAAATTACAAAGGAAGTATATGAGTCACCCGAACATTTATTATCGATAGTTTCTACAAAAATAAAAGCACTTAATTTACCGGAAAACTATACTAATTTTATCTTAAAATCTACAGAAGAAATAGTTAAAAGTGGAGATAATATTGGTATTTTTGATAATCTTGAAGCATATACATCTTCCGCCTCTACGAATATTGACTTTAAAATATCTGAAGAATTATTTGATGGAATTGATCAGCTATCTATCAATAATTTCCAAAATGACTATGGTGAAATTCTTGGAGGATTCTTATTGTTTAAAATATTAAAGCAATTTAAAAACGGTGTATCATATCCACAAAACTCTAACGAAAAGCTGGTAGATTTCTATTTTGATGGGTACAGTATATCATCGAAAGCTGGTAAAAAAGGAGGTACACCTAGTGGTCAGACAATGATCGATAAAATACACGAACTACATACGAACAATATAATTAATCCAGTTGGAACAAAAGAAAATGATTTCTTTAACAACGTAGTAGATCAATGGATTAATCCACCTAAGTTATCTAGATCAAATACTTATAATAATATAATGAATTTATGTTCGGTTAATATAAGTGACCGAGATAATTCAGCGTATTGGCATATATCTAAAGAGACTGGTTTAGGACCGGGGCAAATGAATCAAGATGCCCTAGTTACATATCTAGATAATTTGTACGAGGAAGATCCTATTAAATTTAAAGAATTTATAAAAGAGACATGGACAAAATCAGGAATCGGATCTAAGGTATACAAAAACCTTGATACTTATGTTGATGGTTACCTAAAAATGGGAAAGAACAAAATAGGTATTATATTCTACTGTCTTCAAGTTGAAATTAAAGATGTGTTAAACGAAATTTATGGAGAACAATTAACTAAATTCTCACAAATGGCGACAGACGTTAAACAAATATATCTACAAGTTGATGTTAAAAGGGGTAAGTTTAGTTTTAAAGCTGTTCCGTTTAAATCAGCAAACTTTGAATTTGAACAAAAGGGATCTATACCTAATCCATTTAATGCTAATCTTGGGATAGCGGCCTCTTCTAAATAATAAGCATGATGTCAGATAAAGATTGGAAAAAGTATGTCGACACTGGTGAAGTTTCATATGCAGTCATTAAAGATATTGTAAATAGAATTAAAAAAGGTGAAACCTTAGGAATAAGAGATCTTGCAGTATATCAATCTAATAATGAGATGATAGAAGTCTTATTAAGAAAAACTTAATTTATGAAAATCTGGAGCTACGCGACAGTATGGAACGAAGAGAAAATGCTAGAATTTTATTTAAGGCACTATTCTCAATTCTGTGACAAGATGATATTCTTTGATAACGAATCAGATGACCGATCTAGGGAGATAATAAACTCATATCCTAATACTGAAATTATATCATTCAACACGGGTGGAACCTTTGATGACGGGGAACATATGAGTCTTAAACATGGTGCAATTGCGCATTGCGTTGGTAAATGTGATTACGTAATTATCGGCGATTGTGATGAATTTATTTACCATCCAAATCTTACACAATTTTTAGAAGATCATTTAGGAAAAACCGCAGTATTTTATCCAGCAGGATTTGATATGGCTAGTCACGAGTTTCCAAATAAAGATCTACAAATATATGATTCAATTAAAACCGGAGTACCTAACCCTTGGTATTCTAAGCCGATATTAATTAATCCAAATTTATTAGAAGAATTTGAATGGGCTGGAGGCCAACATGAAGTATATTTGAACTGTCAATATGATGGTGATATTTATCATGTCGTCCCAGAGAGCGTAAGGCCTGAAGGAGAATATAAAGGACATAGATGGGGAAAGTGGAAAATCATGCATGACTTACTACACATCTTTAAAAAAGAACCATTAAAACTATTACACTACAAGTTTATTGGGAGTGAGTATGTGACAGAGAGACACTCTATGTATGGCAAAAGAAATAGTCAATATAATATAGACAATAATAAAGGAGCCCACTACATAAACACTGATACTTTTGATAAAACTTATCAAGAGATTGAAAATTTATTAAGTAATTCTGAAAAACTAGACATATAATTTTGATAGATATCTAAAGACATTATCAAATTGAAAAGACTAGGTATATTTATTAACTTAATTTGTTCCGCTGCAGCGTTATTCTTACCTCTTGCTTTATATCTTAAAACTGGAACTATAAAGTATTCATACAGCGTATACCATGAATCAGAAGCAACTTATATTTTATTGATTAGTTTATTATTAATAGGCATAAGTTACATTATAAGTGATAATATCATCTCAGGTATTCTCTTATTTGGTGTTGCTTTGTTTAATACATTTGATTACGAATGGACTCACAATACATTTGCGGCCTTATTTTTCTTATACACAACATATACCATATTTAAGGACAAGCGTTTTAATTATTTAGCGATCCCCGTTGTCAGTGCTGCCTTTCTAATACCATTGATCACGTTGTTTTGGTTTGAAACAGTTGCAGTCGGCTTTTTCGTAACACATAGTATATTATATTCGATAAAAAAATTAAAAATATACAAATAAACATGTGGAGATTTATTATCGCAATTCTTTTTTCATTACAAGTTAGCGGACAAATTTTAAAACCAGATGCAGGACTAGAAAAACACATTACAAGCGCCACTTCACAGATTTGTAGTGAGATGTTTAAGGGCCCTCTCTTCACACAACCTGTAGTTATAATAAAATACGCACCTCTTTATCCTAGGATTGTAGGACTCACCCGAGAGCTTTCGAGTGGTTGGTTTATAGTTGATCTAAACCCAATGTGGGATGACAACCAATTAGAAAAAACCTTAATGCACGAATTAGTGCACGTTTATCAAATTTATAGTGGAGATCTAAAGACAGAGAAAGGATATTTTATTTGGAAAGGTACCAAATACCCCTTCTCCACGTCATATAAATCCAGATTGTGGGAAATTGACGCGGAGAATAGAGTAAAATTAATTTGTAATTAATCTAGCACGTTTGGATGTATAGTTCTAGCGAATCAATTAATTCTTCTACTAAAACATCGTGAGCATCTAGGACTTCTTGTACTCCATCTGGCCATGGTTGGCTATCATCGCGGAGTGCTGCAATAAATTGTGGATCATTATTATAATTATCGAAAATATAACCAGCGATTTCTACGAGAGTTGCTGTTTCAGATAATGCTATTTCAAAATTAGGTACTTTCATTTTTTATTTTTTAGTTGTTTATATTTTCTGAAAATCTAACTTTCCAGTATATTAGTTCTGAGATAAGGGAATCGTCTTCTGTGTTTAATTTATTAACGAATTCTGATGTTAGATTTTCAAGCTCATTCCATTGGCTTAAATCTGGTTCACTTCGATCATTCATTGGATATACAATCAAATCATCGTTAATAAAGCAATTAACACTTGGTATTGCATATAAAGTTTCTACTGACATATATTTTCAAAAATTATTAGGGATATTAAAATAATTACAAGTCCGACCATACTGAATCCGACCATTCGATAACTGTCTCTTAATTGTTTAGGAGTTTTCATAAATTTATAGTTTAAGGTTATTTAATTGATTAATACTATCTGAGAAATCGACACCAGCAATAACGTGATTAACTTCTTCAAAATCTTGAATATCTTCTTGATCCGTTATTGATTGATTAGCCTTAATATAATCATCTTGATTACCAAGAATAGTAGGTGAATGAAACTGAATATCATGATCGACATACGTGAATCTTTCAAGATCTGAATTGTGCTTCTCTAACATCTTGCTGAAAACTTTAGCAGGGTCAGAATAAAACATATGATCTGCATCCATCTCGATCTGAAATGTGTGACTGCCTTTAGGCTTCCAATGGAAGTTACCTTCATGAAACCCGTAATTCTCTTCGTACTGTGTGTGAACTAAAACTGTGTTGATTGACATATTGTTTGTTTTTTAATTATAGTTAAATATAACACTTTTTATTGATATAAAAAAACTTTTGTGCATTTATTTTGGGTTGAGGTCCTATTTATAATGATTATAAATAAGAATTAATGCTTTAAGAATATCTTTCGCGCAAAAGTAAGATCTCATCGCGAGTTTCAAACCCAATAATGTTCATTGGAATTCCTAAATCATATAGAGAAATTGCTGGCATTTCTGGAGTAGCTTCACAAATCATAGGGTAAATTCTCTGTAAGATCAAAAGTTCTTCAATAACCTCTTTCATCCAGTGGCTTTCAGCATTCTCAATGTTCTTAATCATATCTGACTTCATGTACTCAATATCATCGGAAGTTCCTATTCCATATCTGTATGGATTTACTATTCCAGCGATAAAATTACAATCTTCTGTTGTTTTGAGGGAGTTTATCAGATCTTTGATTTGATCTTGATAGTATTCTTTGATGTTTTCGTTAAAATCGTACATCTCAGAAGACCAGGGCTTTGTGATTTCGATTCCGTACTTGTAAATTTTAGGTATTGCCATGTTAATTATCTTTTAATTATAGTATAAATATAACCAAAAAAAGTGAACCAGGAAAATCCTGACTCACTTATTTTAAAAAAGTTATTAACAATTACTTACGATTTCTAGATTCTAATAGCATGTTAACTCCAATTACGAAGCTAACGGCTAAGAATACAATGCAAAATATTATCATGGCTTTTTGTCTGTTTTCTTTATATATCTAAAGGATCACCCATTATAACTACTTTTTAAAGATACTGAATGGTTCCAACTGTCCCCATCTTTCATATAGTAGCCATGTCGAACGAATTGTACTGGTTTTTCGTATTCTAGCCTCAATAAAGGTTCTCCAAACGCTGAAATTGTTCCTTTATCTAATCCATCAAAGTGGTTTAATTTAATTTCAACTGCTTCATCTCTATTTACCCAATGTATTGTTCCTTTCGCTTTTACATCTGTTTTCATTCCTGAAAAACTATCAGGATAATGTTCACAAAACACTTCAGTGATTATACCATCTATTTCAGTGTAATCAACCGCCTTTACAATACAAACACCCTTTAGTCTAACATTATCTCCGAGTTTTAGTCTTTTATATTTCTTATTGGCACTTACTCTAAAGTCTTCTCGTTCAATCCAGAATTGTTCAGAGTAATTTACTTTACGAGCTGATATTATAGATGATTCTGGATTATTTTCAAGAGCAGCAAATCCTGGTTTAAAATCACCAACAATTGTTAGTTTAATTGGATCTTTGACTACCATTCTGCGTTCTGAAATCTTATTTAAATCATCACGTAAACATCCATCTAATAAAGATCTCTCAATTTGAGATTCTCTTTTAGAGATTCCAACCTTTTCACAAAAGTTTCTAATAGCATCTGGAGTAAATCCACGACGCTTTAATCCTTTCAATGTTGGCATGCGAGGATCGTCCCATCCATCAACAACTCCTTCTTCTACAAGTTCTTTTAAATATCTTTTACTTAAAGTAAACCCTTGTACATTTAATCTTGAGAATTCAATTTGACGAGGATTAGGACCAAAGACACTAGTATCGAATAATTTATCAAGAGTCCAATTATAAAAAGGTCGATGCGCTTCAAATTCTAAAGTACATAATGAATGTGTGATGTCTTCTTTCCAATCTGAAATAGGATGTGCAAAATCATACATAGGATACGCTTTAAAGTCCGTGCCTGTGTTATGGTGAGGGGCATCAATAGATCTATAGATAACAGGATCTCTCATTAATAGATTAGGATCTGCCATGTCGATTTTAGCTCTCAAAACAGTTTTGATACTGCCTTCACATAGCTTTCTAAATTCTTCTAAATTTTCTGCAATCGTTCTATTGCGATATGGCGAATCGGATCCTGGATTTTCAAGATCTCCTTTTAATTCAGCAATCTCTTCGGATGTTGAATCATCCATGTATGCATCACCTTGTATAATCAATTGACTAGCACATCTTTGTATAAATTTAAAATAGTTACTAGTTTCTTCGACTTCGGTAGGTCTATATCCAAGCCAAGCAACATCTTCCATGATAGAATCTGCAAATACAGTAGACTCTGCCAATGGATTAGTATCGTCAAATCTAAGATTGCACCCTGTTTTATATTTGTGTGCTAAATCAAAATTAAGACAAATTGCTTTGGCATGTCCTAAGTGTAGGTGTCCATTAGGTTCTGGAGGAAATCTAAACATTAAATTAGATGTGTCTCCACTCTCGATGATCTCTTCTATAAAATTCATTGTTAATCTATTTATCTTCTTTACGCATTTTAATAATTAGAAAGGCATTCCATGCTATTAGAATAGAGCCTACTATAATCCATTCAAGTATCATATTAAAGTTTATTTTTTCTATAAATAACAACACACTTAGCAAGTCGATCAAGTCTAGCTTGTTCACTTGGAATCATTAAACGAACGGTTGTTTCGTAGATTTTATCGCTGTATTGGCTTTTGTAGTAACCACGACCCTTGAGGTTTAATTGATAAATTGTTCGGTGTAGTCTAGAAGAGTAGTGAGTAGCTTTAGTATAAGCTCTACGAACATATCCACTTTCATAACTTAGATAATCGCAATCAGCGATTGGATCGTAAAAGCATCTTGTACCGTTTTTCTTTTGAGTTTTTGAAGTTATTTCAACTAATCCTAATGTTTCTAATTTGTTCATGTCTATTGCTTTTTTAATTATAATTAAATATAACACTTTTTATTGGGATAAAAAAACTTTTATGCATTTATTTTCACAAAAATTCATTTATTTTCAAAAAAATGCATCTTCTACACTGCCAGGTGGAATCCAACCATTTTCTATAGTCTTTTCAACATCAGGTGGTTGCTTATATTCAAATGGTTTACGAGCTTCTACTACTTTAGCTTTTTTACTAGGGCCGTGGCTCTTTAGCATTGCCGGTACATTTTCAATAACCCATCTAATATATGAAGGGTCTTTTCGATAAGCTTCTCTGACAGTATATCCTTGATATTTGCCAGATCTTAGTATCATGTTTTGGTCCATTATTTTAAATTAATTAGTTTATTTAAAGGGTATTCATTATCTTCGGATTCCATTTTTTCAGGATGCCACTGCACTGCCCAAATCTTTTGATCAATATCTTCAAAACCTTCTATTACAGAATATAAAGGATATGAAAGATGAGTGGCCTTGAAATTGTCTGCTATTACTGAACAATGTTGATGGTGTCGAGAATTAACGTTTATTAATTTACCATGTAAATCTTCTACTGTGTGAAATTGTGAAGGTTTTCCACTGTGGTCAATATTTTCTGAAAAATCAGCAGCTTTATGATCTTCTACTATACGATCGCTAAGATCTTCAACAACACCTCCAAAATAAGAGTTTAAAACTTGCATGCCTCGACAAAGACCAATAATAGGATATCCATCAGCAAGGGTTTGTTTAATCCAAATCTTTTCTCGATCATCGCGTTCTTGATCTTTACCGATATCAGCGCCTCCACATAAGAGTAGAGGGCCTTTGACTTTACGTCTTAAATCTAACCAAACAACTTCATGTCCATATTGTGTTAGCCAATTAAAGCAATCTTGTTTTTCTTGAATCCCTCGAGGGGGTGCAACGTATATTATCATAAATATTTAATGAGTTACTATTATCTTTTCTATTAATGCCTTTCTTCCTTCGTATTCTACTTTGAATAAATAATGTCCTATTGGATATCTTGTCATATCTATTCTATTAATTCCATATTTTAAATCATAGGATTTAACAGATGATCCATGCATGCTATAAACCTTGAGTGTTCCTTCAGGCTGTTGTATACTTACGTTAATATATTCAGATACTGGATTTGGATATATCGATAGGGTAGTTACTGCTGGGCAAATGCAATCACAATCATCATCTCCTATATTAATTGATTCAGATTCTTTATATTGTATATAATGGCTTATGAAATGATCTAATCCATCGGCTTCTACTACAGTTTCAACACTATCTAATCGAGTGACAGGTAAGTTATTCCATTCTGGGTGATTAACATCACTTACAAATTCTACAATAGTATCACTACTAATATAGTATGGATCTTTGTGATATCTTGCTTTTATATTCTTATATGTATTTTCACTATTAGAAGATACTATAGCAAACTTACCGTTCTTTTGTATACTATCTACCTTATGGTTAATGTATAGAACATCGTTAACATATCCATATATCGTATCTGCTTCTATTTTTAATCTTAATTTATACCATTCAGTTTGATCAATTGTCACACCGACGTATGCTAGTGTATCAGCCATGAAATCTTCTTGTGTGTTATTGGTTCCTCTAAATAATCCAACAACATCGTCTTCTACTGATAAATAATAGTTATTAATGCCATTATACTTTAGTTCACTGTTTGTTGAGGATTCATCTACTCCAATAGAGATACCAGCTCCCCATACGTGAGATATGTTTTTAATTTCAGCTTCTATGTCCAAGCACATTTCAGGCGCATCTCCATAGACTAGCATTCCAGGTGCTCCCCAGGTCCAGGCATATCCGGTTGTATTATTGGTGAAATCCCAATTAACATATCCTGATTGCTCTGTATTACTTAGATCTACATCTGTGATGTCAGATACAAGGGTTTTCTGTGCATTACATGTAGCTGCTACAAAAAATGCGATTATAATAAATTTAATTTTCATGTTTAATAATTAAGATAGTATCATTAAAAGTTTTTGCTTACTTAATTCATATTTCTCTAAAGTAAGTCTAACCGCTTCCTCCTGACGAACAGTATAAGCAGAGAGGCCTTCAGAGCCATCAGATAAAATCCACTTTAGATTTCCTATAGCCATATTAACCGAGCCTTTAGTGACTCCAATATGATCAGCAATGCGAGCTTTTAACATATTCCAATCTTCAGATCGATAGTTTAAAACAATCTCATCTAATAAATAGATAGTAGATTCTAATTTCCAAATTAATTCTTTTGTTTTCATAATTTTAAAGTGTATAAGATTCAATATTAAGGCTGTCATTCCATTCATTAGTTTCCTGAGCTCGGGTTCTTTTAATACTAGCAGAAGCATCAAAGATCCACATTAGATCAGAGGATGAAAACTTTCCAAACTCTTCAATATGTTTATTAATAAAATACTCAAGTGTAGTTCTATTTTCATCTACTAGATTGAATGCGATTTGTGGAAGATATCCTGTGTTTTCGTTTGTCATATTATTTAGTTTTAATTTCATAAGCTTTATCCCATTTACCAATATGAACCCAAGTATAATAATCAGGAATCATACCGTAATCTCCATCTTCATGACCCTCTCCTTTGCCTTCATTTAGAATAGGCATAATAATATCTAGAACATCTTGGATAGGAGGGTTAGAATCGTATTCTTCAGTATAGCGGTTCCAAGTTTCTCCTCGATAATCATGATGAGGATTTAGTTGAGAGTATTCAGTTCCAAAATCAGTAGGACCTGCCATGATAGCAACCTTAATACCAGAATAATGTTCAGTAGTAATAGATAGCTTATAGTCAGGTAAGGCAGCTTTTAATTCTTTTCTTTTTTGAGAAACTTGATCTTTAGTAATGTAAGGCATGAGTGTAGTTGTTTTAATTATTATATAGTAAATATAACACTAATTATTGATATAAAAAAATCTAGGGTGAAAACTTTTGTAATTTATAATCATTCCAAATAAGGTGACAAAAAGAAGAGGTATATATAGGCTCACTCCTTAAGAACCCGATCCTAAAAACCTGTAGAATATCAATCCTTTTGACCGACCACACTACAAACCACCCGAGCGTGCAAAGATTCTTGTAAAATGGACCCTCGCACGTGACCAAAAGAATCAATCATAATAGATAACAAAGAAGAGATAAGAATAAGAATCCCAACAAGAAGAATAAGAAAAGAAAGAAAGATATAAGAGATCTAAGAAGAGACAAGCAAGATAAGGCAAACAACTATCCAAGTAATACGGATCCTAGTAATAGAGATATAGGTATAGGTATATAAGATCTTAAAACTCCATCCTCCTATAATAACCTAATAGAGATATAAGAAAGCTAGATAGGCTTGTAAGGATTCTCCTAGCCATCCAAGGGTATTCCCAAGTAATCCCTAAATATAGCATCCAAGTAAAGTCCCTGTAGGAACCTTAAACCCCAACGCCAATTGGCTCACACCGGAGGAGCGTTTTTTACCATGACCGGTCCGAGGATATACAGGTGCCCCAATGCTCCAAATACACCAAACCTCCCGGAAACACCACATAACCGGGAGGAAGGCTTAGGAATCCTAATAGGACCCTTATATTTCGATATGAGCTTCTAAGTCTTCGGCATCTACTTCACTGAATCCGAATAACTTGTCGAAGGCATCTGCTTCCGTCGCTAATTGCTTGCGTTCTGTAGATACCAACTCGTCGTTAAATAGATCCCTAGCGTATCGGGCTTCGTCAAAGCTTACTCCGCCTTCTAAAGAAAAGTAAAGTTTTTTGTTTACTGCACCTACTCGGTTTTTAGAGAATTCCATGTATCTACGACCTGCGTTTTCTCCACCTTCCCAGTCCAAGCTCATCATGCTCGTGGTCATGTGTTTTAGTTTGTTAGATCCGACGAATTGACCTCCTTTAGATAATTGCAAGATGGTAATAAAGGTTGTGTAGATTCCGGGCTTGTTAACACCTTTGTTATTTGAGATCATTAGGTCTAGGAACCATTTCTCAACTTTACCACGGGTTAGGTTACAAGCTTCTTTTACGGTGTCGTTAACTTCAGTGTAGCTATCAGTTAGGACCAAATCCCAACCTCCATTTAAGACTTGTTCGATTACAGTCTTTGGACATTCATCCACATAGTCTGCTAGGAATAAGATCGGCAACTGACCCCAGTGAGGAAAGCGTTGTAAGTAGCGGGCCATATCTATCTGAGACATTTCAGCTGAGATGAATAGGACCTTCTTACCACTCTTATGTGCAGTACTTAATAGATCTAATAGGACCGTAGTTTTACCAACACCTGGGGCTCCGGCCGCCATGATGTTTGTACCTGGCATAATACCACCTGCAGTAGATGCGAATTTGTCAAAGACTGTATTGGTCTCTATAGGTACGAATAAGTTGGCATTAATATTTAAATCATCTAACTTGGTTAGGGTAATATTAAGAGGCTTAGCTGGCTTTTGAGCTTGGGTAGACTTCTTATAGTGACCTCTATAATCTTTAGATGAGGTGAACTTGTCGCCATTGATATTAATAATACGAGATCCTTTAGAATCTTCTTTAGCGACATAGTTAAATTTAGGATGTGTGGATCCAATGTTTAGAGTTGTTCCTGATTGTACCTCAGTTAGGGTATATGTGTTTTTGGTTTTCTTAATAGTGTAGTGATTCATTACGTGGTGTTTTAATGTTATATGTAAATATAAACCTTTTTAGTGGGATATGAAAACTTTAGTGAACTTATTTTCAAAAGTTATTAACAATTCTGGGTGGACCTAACAGGGTTCGAACCTGTGACCTTCGCATTATGAGTGCGCTGCTCTAACCAGCTGAGCTATAAGTCCGCAATCGGGTTGTTGACAATTTACATTGGGATCAACATAGATAGAGGTGCATTCATTCTGCGACCTTGACTATCTTTGATAGTTGCTTTAGTTCTACGAACTTCTAATACCTCGAACGTAGAGTTCTTGTGTGCAGGGTGATCAACCATTACCATTGAACCTCTAGATAGAGATTGCTTAATAACAGCGCCGTTCATTTTGCGTTTTAATTTAATAGTATCAACCACGAAAGAATTCAGCTTAGAAAGTTCTTCTACTGAAAGGTTAGCATTGTTGATAGCGGAAACGATTTTTGAATAAGTCATGTTTGTTTGTTTTTTAATTATAATTAAATATAACACTTTTTATTGATATAAAAAAATCTAGGGTGAAAACTTTTGTAATTTATAATCATTATAAATAAGGGCCCCCTGACCGAGGTGTATAAAAAAAGGCAGGAAACAACGCCTGCCTTTTGTAATAATAATTAAAATCAAACTAAACATTAGTTCAGAAGAGCTCCAGTCTGTTGAAGCTGTTCCTTACTAAAAGGGTTTGGCATAGTGTTTTCGTGATCAAAACTCTTTTTGCCTAATAGGTTTCCAATACGTGTTTGGATATCAGCTTCATTATGAGGTTGCATGTTAGTGTCGATGATACCTTTACCATGACTACTAAAGTGTGTAACTCCATTAATTACTGACCAAAGCGATTGGTTAGTTTTAGCCATCTTCATTTGATCGTTAGTTAATTTATCAAATCCGGCTTTATTATATTCGTTGAGGTTCTCTTGTAGAGGTACCCATTGTTCTGCTCTTTCACCAGCATGCTTAGAAATTAAGTTATGTGCAAAAGACATTTCATGTAGCGAAGCAGGTGTGTTGTTAGCTTGGCGAACTCGATCAGCAAATCCTTCAGGAGCGTAGTTATTACGTCTTAAACCTTGCATGTTTTCGAAAAAGCTTTCCATACTCTTATTATCTAAAGAATGTAGTTGGTATGCTTCTTGTGCCATAGCTGTTGTTAGACCATTAGTACACCATTGGCGATTTACGTATGGCATAACTTCAAATCCTCTTAGTGGACTATTACGGAATGTAACTCCTCCAGTAAAGACCTCATCACTTAATCCTAAGATCTCAAACTCAGCCTTAGGGTTATGAGCGTCGATTGTGATAATACCTGTTGTTGGATCCGTAGTCCATCTAGATACTCCCATTGAACTATCTGAGATCATGTTCTCTGCAACTTGGATCATTTGATCGTTTGAGATTTGCAGCTTGTCTTCTTTAGTAAATAAGATCACAGCTTTCGAAATTGGATTTAGAACCAATGTAACGTTGCTAAGTTTACCTGCGTTAGATGCCATTGCGTTTTTCATAGTATTAATGAATTGCGCTTTAGTCTCTTTGTTAAACAGCTTAGAGAATTTGTCTGCGAACGACTGGCTCATACCTACTAGAGATAGTAAGGATTTAAAAGCTTGCTTGGTAATTGGGATACGAGTTCCTTTATACTCGATGGTTGTCTCGTCGATCATTGTAATGTCTCGGAAAGGAAGGGTGCGGCGTAAAGATTGAGCGTTGATGCTCTCTTGTTTACTTGTTGCTACCGCGGTTTGTGATAAAGTTTGAATGCTCATAATGTTCGTTTGATTTATTATTATACTGATTTATTAGACTTTGTTTCAAAATTACCAACAAAACATCCGATTAAGAATGTAATAGAGATTACCAACCCTGTTGCAGGATTATTCATCATCCATAGTAAACCACTAAAAAATAGTTTGATACCAGCTGGGATAATAAAGGCAGCAATAGCTACACCAGCTAAAATCACTAAGATGTAAATTGATAAGTTTTTGAAATTTGTCATAACGATTACGTTTTTAATTATAGTTAAATATAACACTAATTATTGATATAAAAAAATCTAGGGTGAAAACTTTCTTAATTTATAATGATTATAAATAAGGGTTCCCTAGTAGAATAAGGACATTGCCGAATCTAATCCTTTCTTAGTAGCTAAGTGAACACTATCTAATCGAACATTTAAGTCAGAATCCTTATACTCTAATAAGGCTTGACGCTTAGCACCAGGTAGTGTTTTAGCCCACACTGTGTTCCATCCGCCATTCTCGAATGAGAACATATATTGCTTCTGAACCAGCACCTTAGGTGTTCTCGCTGCCTTCACAATACCAGCATCGTTAATCTTATTTAAGATACCAACAGCGGTATTATATAGAATTCCCTTACCAACTAAGTTATTAGTATAGTCTGCGAGTGCATATTTGATAACTCTTTCTTCGTCTGCGGTGATTTTGATATTCATGTAGTAGTTGTTTTAATTATTATATAGTAAATATAAGCAATTAGTTTCATATAAAAAAATCTAGGGTGAAAACTTTCCTAATTTATAATCATTATAAATAGGACCTCAACTAAAAATAAATGCACAAAAGTTTTTTTATATCAAATATAAGTGTTATATTTACTATATAATTAATACTAACACTTAAACACCACACCATGCACGAATTAAAAAACAAAGACATTATCAACGTTACTGGAATCCAGGCTATCAACATTATTAAGAACGACTACTACGAAGCCCAACCGGGTAAATTCCGTTTTATAACAAAGTGTAGAGCTGGTTATATGACCTGTAACGATGCTAGAGATTTTGACGATCAGAGATTATATGATAATCCTTCAATAGTATTAAACGCATATAAGAAAGGAGCCTTACATACAGTAGAGTATAAGCCATTCGGATCTGATAATTACTTTACAGTGTTCGCGAAAAAAGGAAATAAGATCCTCCTAATGGATGAAGCTATAATGGCTGGCTTAGAAGTTGGAACTATTAACGGATTATGGTATAACACGAACCTATATAATAGTGACCAGTATAAGGCAGTTAATAGTAAAACCTGGGCAAGTAAAGCTTTTGTTATGAACCAGCCAGTTGAGGTAGAGGCCCTATAAGGGTCACCCTGGTGGGTCACTTATATATAACCTATAGTAACTAATAGGTGACCCCTAGATAATGTTCCCAGAGTGAACACTCCGAGGGCGCCATATAAAGAAACTTAATTAAAACCAAATAGAGTATGAACAAGCAAGACCAGATAGTAGAGTTAAGAAATCGCATTATAGCACTTAAGCTATCTAACCCCTACGACAAGAGTATACCTAAGTTAAATCAACAACTAGACCAGCTAACCTATGATCAACCAGAGCCCACAAGCTAAATTAAACCTACAGGTACAGAGTAACACCCAGGGGGTTAACACTCAGGCCAATCAAAAGAGCTCCCTAGGGAAGCCCTCGATAGACAGGCCCAAGGCAGCAGCTGTACCACCTCCTAAGCCCCCAGCTGGGGAAGCTGACCAGCGCGGATTTTCTGACTGGGTAGGAGATAAGTGGAGTCGCGGAAAAGAGTGGGCTAAAGACAAAGCGTGGAACTATGCCATGGGTAAGGCAAGCGACAAGATGCAGAGTACTATGAACCCTGACGGCCAACCAGGCAAGGGGCAACCCGAGAGCCCAGGCGCTCCAGGCTCCCCAAAGGCTCAGAGACCCAAACCCAATCCACCCGCGCCGCAAGTACCCAAGCTTGGAGGGAGTCCAACACCCAAGGTACCAAAGCCGCAAATACCCAAGTTCCGCAGGTAAAACCTGAATTTACCATGGCTCCGAGGGCTGGGGGTCAGGGGCTATGACTACTATTAATAATAAACATATATCAAAAAACACTTTACCCAATGGGCACCATCTGGTCTCCCGGGAAAAGGACCCTTCCAGACCAATGGGGAGTACTCTTTGAGATCTCAGAGGTACCCTCTAAGGATCCCATCCCCCTACACTCAATAATATAAACAGGAAAGTGCTCCAGCCCCCCAAATATCCCCGGGGTGGGAGTGACCCCCTAGACCCCGTCGGGCGGGGCGCCCTCTTCTCAGTACCTCAGAGGACTGTTAATAAAAAAAGTTTACAAATTATGAAACAAATCTGGTACCTGTGAATATAACTTATGTCTTTAAGCTTGAAGGTTGAATAGGGAGGGAGAGGGCCAACTCAAACCACTCACTACAATCAGAGGGTTGCAACCTCTCACATGACTCCAAGCACTCACAGTCCCCTTTAAGGGTACCCCTCAAATAACCCAAAAAGAAAGCACCCGCAAGTGGCAGGTTGGCGCCGTCTACTTGTCTATTAGGATAGAGAACCTATAAGATATAAAAGAAATATTCTATAGTATTCTATAAGGACTAAGAGGGTAAGAGGCATCGAGGAAAAAAAGGGAAAAACCCAATTCTCACTTGTACTCTGCGCCAACTTTTAAATGAGTAACTCAGAGTGATGTGTGCACTAGTGGGGTCGGTCCCCTGCGGTTCCCATGTGTGGAGCGAGAGGTTGGGTGGAACACCCCCTGATATTTTCTCCGAGGGTACTTCCCAGGCTCCGGGTCCTTCTAGGGATCCTATCCGGTGTGCGGGAACCTACGATATAATGTTGGTATTGATTTGGGTTTTTGGGTTTTTTTAGTTTTTGAATGTTGCTGAAAATTATTTTCCCAGACTTTGAATAACGTTTAAACTACTTTAAGTAAAATAATAAAGAGGGTGGAGGTGGAATAAATGAGAAGCTGCAAAAATAAAAATTTTTAATTCCCTCAAAGAATCCTATGAGTAACTCTAACAACTCTAAGAATTAAAGAATAATAAAATAGAAACAAAAGGTAATATTTAAGTATAATAATCAAATAATAATATATTATGACCAAGAAGAAAAAGATGACCAAAGTTTGGAAAACTAAAAAGACTGACAAAAAGATCATGATGATTTGTATGAATTCCGACTTAGACGAAAGTAGATATCCACAATGGGCGCCGAACGATGGTGAGACTCAATGTAAAGAATGGACGGAAGTAACTGAAAATACCTCAGCTGTAGTTTGCTCCCAATGTACTATGCGATCTGTAAATCTTTAAATTGCTCATGAAAAAATAGATATATAAAGCAGAACGATATTTAACCGTGCTGTGTTAGATTCATTTAACCACATAGATTTTTACAAAAGAGCTAGTTAACCACTGGCTCTTTTTTTTTCATTAATAAATAAACAAATCCCGTTTATTCGTTATAATAACTATAAATACTAATTAAGAACATGGCAAATAAGAAACAAGCAAAAACACCGTTAATAGATCAATTCGGAGAAGACTTAACAGCTGCAGCCTCTGAGGGTAAATTAGATCCTATTATAGGAAGAGACAAAGAAGTTTATAGAATTTGTCAAATCCTTTCTAGGAGAAAGAAGAACAATCCAATTATATTAGGAGATCCTGGTGTTGGTAAAACTGCATTGGTTGAGGCTATAGCGCAAAGAATTGTTGATAAAAAAGTAGCAATGACTCTTACAGGTAAAAGAGTAATCTCTTTAAATATGTCGACGATTGTTGCAGGTACTAAATATCGTGGAGAATTCGAAGAGAGAATGAAGAAGATTGTTGATGAGCTAAAGGCTAATCCAGATATTATAATCTTTGTTGATGAAATTCACACAATGGTAGGAGCTGGTGGAGTTAGCGGTTCTTTAGATGCTAGTAACATTTTAAAACCAGCCCTTGCGAGAGGACAGGTACAATGTATTGGGGCAACAACTCTCGATGAATATAGAGAAAATATAGAAACTGATGGAGCACTTACTAGAAGATTCCAAGAAGTTTTTATTGATCCACCTTCAATTAGTGATTCTATCGAGATCTTAAATAGAATTAAAGGTAATTACGAAGACTATCACGCGGTAGAATATACAGATGAGGCACTAAAAGCATGTGTTGAACTTTCTGATAGATATGTTACTTCTAGAGAATTACCAGACAAAGCAATCGATTTAATGGATGAAGCCGGTGCAAAAGTACACCTATCTCAGGTTAAGATGCCAGAACATATTAAAGATGCTGAGAAAAAGATTGAGGTAGTTAAGTCTCAAAAGCTAGCAGCAGTTGAAGAACAAGATTATGAAAAGGCAGCAAAATTCAGAGATGCTGAAATAAAACAAAGAGATATTATTGATAAAACTATTTCGGATTGGCAAAGTGATTTAAGAATTAACAGACGCCCTGTAACATACGATGATATCGCTGAAACTATTTCAGACGCAACTGGAATTCCAATCTCTAGAATGACAGACGACGAAAGTAAAGTTATCACGGACATGGAATCTAAACTTAAGTCGATGATAATCGGACAAGATTCTGCAGTTACTGGATTATGTAAAGTAATTAAAAGATCTAGAGCTGGTGTTAGTTCATCTAAAAAACCAATTGGTTCTTTTATGTTTATTGGACCTACTGGAGTTGGTAAAACAGAAACAGTCAAAGCTTTAGCTAACTATTATTTTGGTGATGAAGATTCTATTATTAGAATTGATATGTCAGAATATCAAGAAAAGTTTAATGTTTCTAAATTAATTGGATCTCCTCCTGGATATGTTGGACACGAGAGTGGTGGACAATTAACGGAACAAGTAAGACGTAAACCTTATTCGGTTGTATTATTTGATGAAGTTGAAAAAGCGCATCCAGATACATTCAATACATTATTGCAAGTATTAGACGAGGGTAGATTAACAGATTCCCTAGGAAGAACTGTAGATTTCACGAATACTATTATTATAATGACATCAAATGTAGGTGCTAAAAAAGTTTCAGACTTTGGAGCAGGGATAGGATTTGAAAGTAATAGCTCAATTGCAACTCAGAAATCTCACGTAGAATCTATTATCAGAAAGGAACTTAAAAATAAGTTTGCACCTGAATTCTTAAATAGATTAGACGACATGATCTTATTTAATTCTTTAAGTAAAGATAATATGTTGGAGATTGTAGATATTGAATTAAATAGAGTTATCACTAGATTAGAAAAACAAGGTTATTCTATTAAAATCAATAAAACTGCAAAGGCATTCCTAGCAGAACAAGGATATGATCCACTATATGGAGCACGTCCATTAAAAAGAGCAGTTCAAAATTACGTAGAAGATATTTTAGCAGACGCAATCATAGATAAGAAAATGACAATTGGAACTAAAGTTTATTCAATATCATATAAAAAAGGAGAAGATAAACTTTCTCTAAAATAGTAGTATAATATTAGTAAGATATTTTAATAATATAATATATGACATTTAACAATAAATTTAAAGAATTAATTTTAGACATTGAAAACAATGGTAGCGTTTCGCAACCTCGAGATATGAAGGTAAAAGAACGTACTGTCCAAACTTTAGAATTCGATCCTACTAAAACAATTGCACATTTTGATAGTAGATCTTTTAACTGGAAATATTTTGGTGGAGAACTATGTTGGTATCTTAATAGAGATCGCGATGTAGATTATATTGGTCAATTCTCAGGAATGTGGTCGACTTTAACTAATCCAAATTCTAACGAGATTAATTCTAATTATGGTTATTTACTTTTAGGTGGTCAACTACAATGGGCACTAGATTCTTTAAAATCAGACAAGAATACAAGACAAGCAATATCATTTTTAAACCAACCTAAATTTCAATTTGAAGGTAATAAAGATTTTGTATGTACAATGTACCTCAACTTTTTTATTAGAGACAATAAATTGAATATGAAAGTTCAAATGAGATCCAATGATATATTTTATGGATTAACATTTGACGCACCTTACTTTAGTTTCATACACCAACACATGAGATTATGGTTGTTAGAAACTTACCCAGAATTAGAGTTAGGAACATACTACCATTGCGCAGATAATATTCATTTTTATGAAAGACATTTTGATATGTCTTCTAAGATTATTTCAGAAAGCGATGAGCAAGGTAAAAACTATACAATGAACATTGAAAATCCTTTGTTTAATCTAACAAAAGATGATATGATATTAACAGAGTATGGTATTAATTTCATGCAAGATATTAATGATGCTGTTTCAACTGAAAGCAAGCAAATAACATATAGTAACATATTAAGAGAATATCTTAATATTAGATTAACATAATATAATGATTGGAGAAATACCACACTTTGATATACATGATAATGGCTTCTTAGAATCTAAGCACGGTCCAGTAATAGATACTGACGCATTCTATAAAAGAATGATAGACTTTATAGATTTTAATATGAAAAGTAATTATGAAATAAATATTTTATGCTATTTTGTAGATTCTGATGGAACTACCATGGAGGCTAAGTTAGAAAAAGGAGGCTACAAAAAATCATTATTAATGTCATTGCAATATTATAAAGAACAGGAAGAATATGAGACCTGTGAAAAAGTAACAAACTTAATTAAAGAATATGAATTACAGTAACGAGTTTAAAAAATACGCAATGAGCGATCACAGTGTTAGTTCTTCAAACATGAACTACTACGAAAAGCAGATCGAAAATTCAATGACTCCCTATATTTTAGAAGAAAGAGAAATGAGAGTTACTCAAATGGATATCTTTTCTAGATTGATGGCTGATAGATTGTTATGGGTTGCAGGTCCTGTTAATGACAATATGTCTACGATAGTACAGGCTCAATTGATGTTTTTAGATACGACATCAGAAGGAGATATTACAATGCACATTGATTCTCCAGGAGGTTCTGTTAAATCAGGACTTTCTATGGTAGATGTTATGGATTATATTAAGTGTGATATACGTACGATCAACACAGGAATGGCCGCATCAATGGGTTCAGTATTATTAGGAGCAGGAACTAAAGGTAAGAGAATGTCACTAAAGCACTCTACAACAATGTTACACCAGTCTTCTGGGGGTTTCAGTGGAAATATACAGGATGCTGAAATTGATTGGAAAAATTGGCAAGATGTAAACAAAGAATTGTTTGTTTTATTAGGAGAATACTGTGGTAAAAAGCCAGAGGTAGTAATGAAAGACGCTACTAGAGATTTTTGGTTGAGCGCTGCTGAAGCTAAGAAGTACGGAATCATTGATGAAATTATTAAAAAAAGATAATATAATAATATAGGATTATGAAAGTATATTTTTACGTTAGACAAGAAAAATTAGAATATCTTAATAGTATATTAAAAGATTATAATAATCTAATTGAACCTATTGAAATATCTTTCAACCCAATGAATGATTCAGTAATGGTATCTCTATTAATTGACGACTTTATAGGACTCAGTGATAGAGATACTTTTGCTACTCTTATATCATTATAATATATTAATAAAATAATAAAGTAATATGACAAAGCGAGAAAAAACAAAAGAGCTTTTCGTTGAATTAATTAACGAGCAGCTAAAGCCACACAATGTAACATATGAGGATGTTAAAAATAATCCACAATGGTACATGGAATACAAGACAACCAAGGCAGAAGAAGAAGCATTCATCGAACACTGTGTTGATAGAATTAGAAAAGTTTTAAAAATAAATAAATCTATGGCGATCAAAGAAGCTCAATGGTTTATTCTACAATGGGGACTTACCCTTAGTAATACTAGTTTAAATAAACAGAGTAATACTAAAGAAGAAAATAAAAACAAAAAAACTTTATAATATAAGTTTAATTTTTACTAATATGCAGGAAAAATATGAATAAATATATTCATGAACGTATTAGAAAAGAATTGGCTTACAGATTTACCTTTCGACTTTGAATTAAAAAGATATAAACTTTTAGGGGCAACTCAAAAGATAAAATCTATGATCAAAGCCGGATTTATCTATGAGGCACTTATTGAGGTTGAATATCAGTTAGAAGACTTATATAAACTCAAGAACCAAAAGAGTGAAATAGATGATAGATTAAAGGTTCTTACTGGTATTAATCTAGACACAATGTCCCTAGATTATGAATACCCAGATTCTCAAGACGAAATATTTCATATATATAATTTAGTAGAAATTGCAATAGAAGAATTCGAAGCATTATTCAGAATGGTTAGAGTTAAGTGGAGAGCAATCATGTCAAAAATGATAATCACCGAGATTCCTCATAAAATGCCTACTAAAACAAAAGGAATAGTTTTTTTAATAAACAAAAACCATAATAATATATTAACTTATTCTTATAATAATCCTTATAGATTAGTAGGGGAGTGGAAGGATATGCAATTAAAAAATGTAGATATTGAATTATCTGGAATTCCAGAAATGGTAGACTATGTTACTAATTCAAAATTAAAATCAGATGATAGTAGGTTTTGGAGAGTAGACCATAAGTTAAAAGAAGATTTAGAAGGATGTATATTACCAGTTCTACGATATTCACTTTATAATAAATTAACAAAATAAGGTTAAATTTAAAAGAATATATATAAAAAATACTTAATAAAAATGGCTTACGTAGCAAAGGACGATATAATAGCATTTATTGATGGAGAATCAAACTTCATTCAAGGAAATTCGCAAACATACGATATCATATTATACAAAGATTTTATAGGCTCTGTATTAAATTTAAATCAACCAACATCATTCAATGTTGCGGTTTATGTTGAAGATAAAAAAGTTTTGCAATTCTCAAGACCTTCTGTTTCAGGAGTTTCTGTTGACTTAGACGTTGACCTAGTAGACAACACAGGTAAAATTAGTTTTAATATTAACGAAACTAACTCAACTCACTTGTCAGCTGGTAGGCTATATGCACAAGTAAGCGTATATTACGAAAACTATTATCCACAACCTAAAAACTACGTATTCCCAAGGCTTTTAATTGGAGATGTTATTAATAATCCAAATATAGATAATGGAGATCCATCTGGCGAAACAGGCGGAGGAACTACTACAATCATAGAAAGAGGTCCAATTGAGGCAGAATTCCAAGTAGAACATATTGATGGATCAGATCCGTCAGATCGTGGAATGGTATCTATGAGTTCAGCTGACCCGGCTCTAGTAGATTTTATTATATTTAGAAATCTAGATAAAAATGGAATAAGAATATCTGGATTAGAAAACTTTTTAACTAAAAGAATATCAGGTGATAATATTAATGGTATCATTACTATAAATGATATTGCAGAAACTAATATGTATGCAATCTATCGAGTAGACTCATGGGAGAGATTAGATCTTAATGTAGGCGGCGGAGACGCAGATAACTTAGATGGAATAAAAGTAAACGTATCATTGGAAACGGTTTCAACCGGTCCCGGGGTAACTCAAACCACGTGGCAAGTAGGTCAATCAGTATCGTATAGCATGGATGCGCATGGAATTACGTCAGCTTCGGTATTACCAGACGGTATCTTAACATACGTTGATAAAAATATAAATCCATCAGCATCTGTAGGAAATCATTCTGCAACAGGAATATTAATAACACATTCACCATATCAAGATTCTTATGTTATGGTTGAAGTAAACGGACTTAGTGTTGAAGTTGGCGATGGAACTAAAGATAAAGATGCATACTTTTCAGGTAATAACGGATCAACGGCTGCGAGTGTTGAAGAGATTAGATCAGGGGATCAATTATACTGGAATAGCGATATTGCAGGGTATGAATTAGAGATCGGAGACGAAATCAATTTAATATACGAGGCAAAATCAGACGATCTAAGGTAATAATATCCTAATACACCCGCGCACGAGTATACTACATCTTTAATAGGGAAAATGGGAAAAACCCAATTTTTTGAATTCTATTAACATATTACGTCCAAATATGACAATCGACACAACTTATCTGGAATATATAATTCACTAACGACAATAATGTTGTTAGGCCAAAATATAATAAATAAAATAATATGGCACAAATTCGTTCAAAACAAATTAAGGATTTCTTAAGCACGGTAAACTGGGCAGCTACTTCTTCTTTTGAGATTGCAAACACATCTGACATCGCAAAGTATGTTGGTGATGAGATCACTGCAGCTCAAACTGAATTAGACGCTTCAATTGACTCTTTAGAAGTTGCTTTAGCTGGTGAAGTATCAGCAACAAACGCAGATGTTTCTAGATTAGAGGGAGATTTATCTACTGAGCAATTAAGAGCTGAAGGTGTTGAATCAACGTTACAATCTAACATTGATGCAGAAAACGCAAGAATCGACGCAATCTTATTAGCAGCTGATGCTGATAAAGATACATTCGTTGAGGTTGTTTCTTTAATTAATGCTGTTGATTTAGAAAATGATAACGCTTTAGGAGCGGTAATCGTTGACTTAAACAATGAGATCGCTGCAACTAACGCAGATTTCACAAGCATTAACTTAGCAATCTCTCAAGAGATCGCTGCTACTAACTCTGACTTTACAAGAGTTGAGGGAGAATTATCTGCAGAGATTGCAGCTACTAATTCTGACTTTACTTCTTTAGAGGCTAAGCATGACGCTGAAATGTCTGCAGAGCAAACTGCACGTGCAAACGGCGACGCTGCTTTACAACTTGCGTTAGAAAATGAAATCGCATCTACTAATTCTGATGTTACTTCTATTGACTTAAGATTAGGAGAAGTATCTGGAGATTTAGTTGATGAAGTATCTGACTTAAGAGTTGAATTAGACGCTGAAATCGTTGCTACTAACTCTGATGTTACTAGAATTGATTCTGCTTTAGCTGCTGAAATCGCTTCTACTAACTCTGACTTTACAAGAGTTGAAGGAGAATTAGCTGCAGAAATTGCATCTACTAACTCTGACTTCGTAAGAGTTGAAGCTGCTTATGCTGCTGCTGACGCAACGTTACAGTCTAACATTGACGCAGAAAACGCAAGAATCGACGCAATCTTATTAGCATCTGATGCTGATAAAGATACATTCGTTGAAATCGTTTCTTTAATCAACGCTGTTGATACTGTAAATGACGACGCTTTAGCTGTAGTAATTTCTAACTTAAACGCTGAAATCGCTTCTACTAACTCTGACTTTACAAGAGTTGAAGGAGAATTAGCTGCTGAAATCGCTGCTACTAACTCTGATGTTACTAGAATTGATTCTGCTTTAGCTGCTGAAATCGCTGCTACTAATTCTGATGTTATTTCATTAGAAGGAGCAATCACTGCTGAATTTACTTCAATTGATACGAGAGTATCAGATGTTGAAGCTGGTTTAGTTGCTGAAATCGCTGCTACTAACTCTGACTTTACTTCATTAGAAACTAAGCATGACGCTGAAATGTCTGCTGAGCAAACTGCACGTGAAAACGCTGACACTGCTTTAGAAGCTGCTTTAGCTGCTGAAATCGCTGCTACTAACTCTGACTTTACAAGAGTTGATAACAAAGATGCTGCACAAGACGGTAGATTAGATGTATTAGAAGCTGCTATCATCGAAGATGATCAAATGGCTACTGAAACATTCGCTGGAGCTGGATTCGTTTACAATTTAGCAAACCCTGTACAAGAAGACCAAGCATCTTTAGTAGATGTATTCGTTAACGGGCACAGAGTATTTGTTGAATTAGTTGCAGGACCACAGGTTACAATCGCTAACCCAGGTTATGTAATTGATGCACAAGACGAAGTAGTATTCGTTTACCAATTCTAAGAAACAATACGAAAGTATTAATTCATAGTTTTTAAATTAAGGGTCCTCTAACGGGGACCCTTTCTTTTTTTAATATATAGATATAATAAATAAAGTATAATTTATGAAAGTAGGAATTATAATATCTCTAACAAAGGAATATGAAAGCATGTGGATCAACGGCATTAAATTAAATGCATTGAACCTATCTAAAATGTTAAACCAAATAGAAGGACTTGACGTTTATATTTTAGACGCAGCTAAGAATGTTTCTGATTTAACTAAAGTAAACTGGGATTATAATAAATATAAAATCGCAAAATTTACAGAGATGGAAAATGAGATAGACTTATTGTTTATGGTAGGTGCTTCTTTGCCTACAAGTAGGATATCTTTAATGAAAAGCAAAAATCCAAATTTAAAAGTAGTAAAATACCAATGTGGGAATAGTTACGTAGTCGATATGGAAAGAGTAATGTTTAACACGGTTACAGATTCAACAGTTCCTTCATGGGACGGAGGTCACGACGAAACCTGGGTAATACCTCAACAGGAATATCAAAACATAGAATACTTTAAAACAATATACAGACAAGAGGATTCTCAGATAAAAACAGTTCCTTTCATATGGGACCCTGAGCCGCTTGACGAATTTAATAAATTACTAAAACGTGCCGGCAAATTGATTCCGGGATATACTCCAAAGGATGCTAAAGATAAAAAGCTATCTGTAATGGAACCAAATATAAATGTCGTTAAATATTCATTAATGACAATCATGATCGCTGAAAGAGTTTTTAGAGAATCTGGTAAAAATTCATTTAAACAAATATACATAGGATCTGGTAAAAAATTACTAAAGAATAAATACTATTTAGCGATGATCAAGAATTTCGATATAGTTAATTCTCCAGATAATAAAATAAAGTATGTTGGAAGGTACCCAGTATCTACGTTCTTAGCAAGTGAAACAGATATAGTCTTATCACACCAATGGGAAAACCCATTAAATTATGCATACTTAGACGCACTTTATTTCGGGTACCCTATAGTGCACAACGCAGACATGATAAAAGATGCAGGCTATTATTACGAAGGATTTAATATATCACAAGGCGCAGAACAGCTAAAATTAGCGCTAGAAGAGCATGACAAAAATTTAGATCAATATAATAAAAACAGTAAAAAAGTATTAGACCGTTATTTGTCAACCAACGCAGATGTCGTAGATACATATAAAAAGTTAATAGATAATTTATTTAAACCAGGAACACATGAATTATCTCATGAATACAATTGGAAAACAAACCTATATAAATAATGAGCAACTTTAAAGAAATATTCGAATCACTAAACAAGATAAAAATATCTATAGTGATGCAAGTAAACCTAGAAAACTACGAAAATTCAAGAAAGGATCCTATCGGTAAATTTCACAGGGCAGTCGAAAGTTTTCAAAACCAAACATATAAAAATTGCGAACTTATTATAGTTGCAGATGGATGTAATAAAACGCATCAACTATATAATAGATCACACAAGAACACGCCAAATATAAAACTAATATATTTCGATAGAACAGATACTCCTCAAATGTACGAGGAAATAGAAGATAAAGGAAGATATTATAGAGGATTCGGTAGAAGATTAGGCGCTGCTGCAGCAACAGGTCACGTTGTAATGTATATGGATTCAGATGATTTTTTAATGCCAAACGCGACAATGACATCTCTTTTATATTTTAACGCAAACCCAGAAAAAGATTGGTGGATAAATACTTCATGGTTTGACCATGAGTCCGTTTCAACTGAGCTAGCTAATGGAAATGCTATAGTAGATCCTTCCGAAACGCCTGCAATTCAGATAGAAGGTTTATCAGATGCATGGAAGCCAGTTCAAGTAAAACCAAACAGACAGATAATGGCACCTTGGTTATTTATGCACAAAACTAATCTATCAACAAAATGGAGGGATGTTATATCTAAAGACACATCAGAAGATGTAGACTTTTATACGAGACTACAATCAGAATATCCTAATGGTATTGCATATCAAGCACCGGTTTATGTAAGATGCCATCTAACGGACAAGTGGGACGTTTAACGATTATTTAAACTATTCATAAATATAGAAGCACAGCTTTCTAAATACCCTTTCTTGGCGTCAGCGTCGGAGAGGGTATACCATTTATAGGCCATAGATCCTTCAAACTGACTAATAGTTTTTTTAATAGATTCTATATTATTATTAATATTAGTAAATTGCTCATCGCTTAATTCCGGAATTTCAACATCCAGTTCCATGGCAACCTTCAACAATAATCCCCAATCATAAGTTTGATTAGAAGTATTGAGATCTTCATAACATTTTTTTAAAAATACAGCTTCTCTTTCAGAATAAGAATCATCTAATTTATCTGGATGGCATAATACTGCTATCTTTCTAAAAAGCTTTTTAAAGAGCCTGTCTTCGAATTTTACAACAGGTTCTTCATCAATTTTTTTAATAGGAGGTGCTCCTTCCGGCGGAGTGAGAGCCGTTAGTGCAACTTCATTATGATCGTGCATCGCATCTCTGAATTCACCTTCTGCATCACTAGAAATAGATTTTACGTCATCTAATGTTTCTCTAAAATATATGTAATCTCTAACTATTTTCTTAGTAATACTATTCATTATACTATTTATCATAATTATATTACCATATTATGGCTACTAACAATCACTTACACTTTTTTTCCATGATATATAGAATTGATAAATTAGGTTAAAAAGCCTCTTTTAAATTATAAAAATAAAAAAAATTAAAAATCTATGTCACAATTAAAAATTAAGCAAATCGAAGGCTTACAGACAAAGTTAGAGTCTATCGATTCTCAACTGGCATCAGGATCTTTAAAATCAAGTTACGAACAGGCTGCTCATGGTTTTGCAGCAGGGAATGTTATTGCATTCTTTAACGGTTCTTGGGTTTTAGCAGATTCTAAAACTGCCGACAAATTGGGAAGATTAGTAGTTGAAGAAGCTACTGATGATTCTAATTTCATTGCAGTACAAATTGGTAACATTGAAGTATCAACTTGGAATTTAACTCCAGGTACTTTTTATGTAGTTGATGATTCTGATTCAGGTTCTATCGCAGAATTTGTAAATGCATCACAACCAGCATATGCATACAGCAATCCAGTTTTACAAGCAATTTCAGCAACAAAAGCACAAGTATTACCATGGAGACCAAGTTTAGGTCCAACTCAGGTAGCACAAGGTTCTGAATACACGCAAGCTGATTTAACACCTCTTTCATCTAACGGAGATGAATCAGCAACAGGTATTACATTAGACTATACTCCTTTCGCAGATTCAACTGTACAGGTTTATATTAACGGTGTAGCTGTTACAGAAACTTATGGAGAAAAAACAGGAGATGTATATTTCTCTAACAATGCAGGTATCACTGCCAAATCTGTTGCAGATTTAGAAGCTGGTGATGAACTGTTTTGGAATTCAAATTTCGCAGGATATGAAATCGGAGGAGGAGATCTTTTCGATATAGTATACGAGAAAAACTCATTAGACTAATAAAAAACAAAATAAAAATAAAGTAAATTAAACTATGGCATATTCAGCATATATTTCTACCGCAGGTCCTCAGGGAGATCAAGGATCCGGATATCAAGGTACGCAAGGAGATCAAGGTTTCCAAGGAGATCAAGGTATTGATGGGGTTCAAGGTTTTCAAGGAGATCAAGGTTTTCAAGGAGATACAGGAGAACAAGGTATTCAAGGTATTCAAGGAGATCAAGGTCTTAAAGGAGATACTGGAGAACAAGGTATTCAAGGAGATCAAGGTCTTCAAGGAGAACAGGGTATTCAAGGAGAACAAGGTATTCAAGGTTTCCAAGGAGATCAAGGAACACAAGGAGTAGATGGTCTTAAAGGAGATCAAGGAGAACAAGGTCTTAAAGGAGATCAAGGAGAACAGGGTATTCAAGGTATTCAAGGAGAACAAGGTCTTAAAGGAGACCAAGGAGAACAGGGTATTCAAGGAGAAACTGGTCTTAAAGGAGATCAAGGTTTCAAAGGAGATACTGGAGAACAGGGTATTCAAGGAGATCAAGGTTTTAAAGGAGATACTGGAGAACAAGGTATTCAAGGTTTCAAAGGAGAAACTGGAGAACAAGGTATTCAAGGTTTCCAAGGAGAACAAGGAGTTATCGGAGTTCAAGGTACTAAAGGAGACGATGGTATTCAAGGTATTCAAGGTTTCCAAGGAGACACTGGAGAACAAGGTATTCAAGGTATTAAAGGAGATCAAGGTTTCAAAGGAGACGATGGTATTCAAGGTATTCAAGGAGATCAAGGTTTTAAAGGAGATACTGGAGAACAAGGTATTCAAGGAGAACAGGGTATTCAAGGAGAACAAGGAGTTATCGGAGTTCAGGGTACTACAGGAGATCAAGGTTTTAAAGGAGATACTGGAGAACAAGGTATTCAAGGAGAAACTGGTCTTAAAGGAGATACTGGAGAACAAGGTATTCAAGGAGAACAAGGAGTTATCGGAGTTCAAGGTACTAAAGGAGACGATGGTATTCAAGGAGTTCAAGGAGAACAAGGTCTTAAAGGAGATACTGGAGAGCAAGGTGTTCAAGGAGAACAAGGAGTTATCGGAGTTCAAGGTGCTAAAGGAGACGATGGTATTCAAGGAGATACTGGTCTTAAAGGAGATACTGGAGAGCAAGGTATTCAAGGAGTTCAAGGAGAACAAGGTCTTAAAGGAGATACTGGAGAGCAAGGTATTCAAGGTATTAAAGGAGATCAAGGTTTCAAAGGAGATACTGGAGAACAAGGTATTCAAGGAGACCAAGGATTCAAAGGAGATACTGGAGAGCAAGGTGTTCAAGGAGAACAAGGAGTTATCGGAGTTCAAGGTACTACAGGAGATCAAGGTTTCAAAGGAGATACTGGAGAACAAGGTATTCAAGGTATTAAAGGAGATCAAGGTTTCAAAGGAGATACTGGAGAGCAAGGTGTTCAAGGAGAGCAAGGTATTCAAGGAGTTCAAGGTACTAAAGGAGACGATGGTATTCAAGGAGTTCAAGGAGAACAAGGTCTTAAAGGAGATCAAGGTTTCAAAGGAGATACTGGAGAGCAAGGTATTCAAGGTATTAAAGGAGATCAAGGTCTTAAAGGAGATACTGGAGAACAAGGTATTCAAGGTATTAAAGGAGATCAAGGTTTCAAAGGAGACGATGGTATTCAAGGTCTAAAAGGAGACGATGGTATTCAAGGTATTAAAGGAGACCAAGGTTTCAAAGGAGATACTGGAGAACAAGGTATTCAAGGTATTAAAGGAGATCAAGGTTTCAAAGGAGATACTGGAGAACAAGGTATTAAAGGAGATCAAGGTTTCCAAGGAGAGTCTGGTACTTTAGGAGCTAAAGGAGATCAAGGTTTCCAAGGTTTCCAAGGATTCCAAGGCGATCAAGGTTTCCAAGGTATTGATGGTCTTAAAGGAGATCAAGGTTTCAAAGGAGATCAAGGAGAAACTGGAGCTAAAGGAGATCAAGGTTTCCAAGGTTTCCAAGGAGATCAAGGAGAAAAAGGAACTAAAGGAGATCAAGGAGAAAAAGGAGATCAAGGTTTCCAAGGTACTATAGGTAATGCTGGTGGTTTATCAGTAATATACGATGGTGTTACTTTCTCTGATAGTAAATATACAAATGTAAATCAATTATCACATACGGAAGCTAATGCATTCATTTACAGCGGTTCTCAAGAATGGTGGTTCTCAGATATCGCAAACGGATTAGAAGATATTAACCACATGAATTCTTTATTCGCTAACATGGTTAACGATGGTTATGATAAGATTTACGTAAAAATATCTAAGAATGGTGATTCAACTAAATATCACTTATACGAAGCTTCTAATGCATCTATTATATTAGGTTCTGGTGGAAGAGGAGATCTTAGATTAGATATGGAAAGAGTTGGTGGTTCAAACAACGGATATGCCGGTGGTACTTCGTCTAACGAACACATGACAGCAGCTGCTGTTAACCAGCCTGATAAGAATGGACAATTATTAGTTTCATTTACACCAATGAAAATTGGAGCACAAGGAGATCAAGGTTTCCAAGGTTTCCAAGGAGCACAAGGAGATCAAGGTTTCCAAGGAGCAAAAGGTGATCAAGGTTTCCAAGGTATCGATGGTCTTAAAGGAGATCAAGGAGAACAAGGTATTAAAGGAGATCAAGGAGAAACTGGAGCTAAAGGAGATCAAGGATTCCAAGGATTCAAAGGAGATACTGGAGCAAAAGGAGATCAAGGTTTCAAAGGAGATACTGGAGCTAAAGGAGATCAAGGTTTCCAAGGAGTTCAAGGTACTGATGGTACTTTAGGAGCTAAAGGAGATCAAGGTTTCAAAGGAGATACCGGAGAGCAAGGTATTCAAGGAGTTCAAGGTACTAAAGGAGACGATGGTATTCAAGGAGTTCAAGGTACTAAAGGAGACGATGGTATTCAAGGAGTTCAAGGAGAACAAGGTCTTAAAGGAGATCAAGGTTTCAAAGGAGATACTGGAGAGCAAGGTATTCAAGGTATTAAAGGAGATCAAGGTTTCAAAGGAGATACTGGAGCACAAGGAGCAACTGGAGCTAAAGGAGATCAAGGATTCAAAGGAGACGATGGTATTCAAGGTATTAAAGGAGATCAAGGTTTCAAAGGAGATACTGGAGCAAAAGGAGATACTGGAGCACAAGGAGCAACCGGAGCAAAAGGAGATCAAGGATTCAAAGGAGACGATGGTATTCAAGGTATTAAAGGAGATCAAGGTTTCAAAGGAGATACTGGAGCACAAGGAGCAACCGGAGCAAAAGGAGATCAAGGATTCCAAGGATTCAAAGGAGATACTGGAGCAAAAGGAGATCAAGGATTCAAAGGAGATACTGGAGCACAAGGAGCAACTGGAGCTAAAGGAGATCAAGGATTCCAAGGAGAAACTGGAGCATTTGATGGAGATTCAATAACAATCGCCAATGATAAAGCTATTTATTTCAACGATGCTAATGGTAACCCAACAGCAAGAATTGAAAGAGACGGAAATGGAGACATTACATTCTCATTCGATTAATTAGAATAAATAAAACAGGAGTAACTAAAAAATAATAAAAACAAAGATATGGCATTTAATAAAATAGCGATAAAACTAGTACAGTCTACTGGAGAATTCCAAGCTCAGATCGATGAAATTTCGAACAGAGCAGGAATTGACCAAGATTCAGCTATCGTCTATACGCCGTCTTACCTAGAAGAGTTAAACACATTCCCTACGGGGAATGTGTTAACTATTAGGAGTACTGATTCTGCAATTATCGCAGGTGGTATTTTTGATGGTGGCGGAAGCTTTAAGCCTGATTCAACAATCGGCGGTAATTTAGTACTAAGACCTAGTAATTTTATACCTGGTAATTTCCCTTCTTTAAAAGGAGCAAAAGGAAATACTGGTGATGAAGGGTTTCGTGGAGATAAAGGTTCTCGCGGAAATACTGGATTAGTAGGAGATACTGGTAGTGAAGGATCACGTGGTAGTAAAGGATTAGTAGGAGATATTGGTATTTCAGGTACTACTGGAGCTAAAGGTGAAAGAGGATTTCAAGGATCTAAAGGTATTGTTGGAAATCAAGGTGAAAGAGGATTCCAAGGAAACCAAGGAACTAAAGGTACTCAAGGTACTAAAGGTTTAACAGGCGCAGATGGTGCCAGAGGATTCCAAGGATCTGTCGGAAACAAAGGAGTTACTGGACCTATTGGAGTTCAGGGAAATCAAGGAGTTACCGGATATAAAGGTGATCAAGGTTCTGATGGAGTTATCGGAGATCAAGGTTTTAAAGGTTCAACTGGAGCAACAGGTTATAAAGGACTTGATGGAAACAGAGGAGCACAAGGAGACGTTGGATATAACGGACCTCAAGGAGCAAAAGGAAATAATGGTTCAAATGGAGCCAGAGGATTCCAAGGAGACAAAGGAATTAAAGGAACAACAGGTATTAACGGACCCGTAGGAGACAGAGGTTTTCAAGGAAATCAAGGAACTCAAGGAGACGCTGGTATTAATAAAGTAATAGGAGCACAAGGATCTACTGGAGCAACTGGTTATCAAGGATCTACTGGAGATGCTGGTATCGTTGGTGAAAGAGGTTTTAAAGGAGCACAAGGAGCAAAAGGTTTCAAAGGAGCAACAGGAGCCCAAGGTAATACTGGTTCAAGAGGATTCCAAGGAACTCAAGGTGTTGTTGGAAACGTTGGAACTAAAGGAGATCAAGGTTTTAAAGGATCACAAGGAGCAAAAGGTTATACTGGACCTCTTGGAGCACAAGGAGCAAAAGGTTATACTGGACCCCAAGGAGCAACTGGAGATAAAGGTTCTACGGGATCAATTGGATTTCAAGGAAATACTGGATATGCTGGACCACAAGGAGTTCTTGGACCAGTCGGACCACAGGGTTCAAAAGGAGTTCAAGGAGACGTTGGTCAAAGAGGAAACCAAGGAGATAGCGGACCAAGAGGATTCCAAGGATATAAAGGTACTACTGGTGCAAAAGGATATACTGGAATAACAGGAGCGCAAGGAAATCAAGGAGCAACTGGAGAAAGAGGATATCAAGGAGATACTGGATATATCGCACCAACTGCAACTAAAGGAGATAAAGGATTTATTGGAGTTCAAGGAAACACCGGAGCAACTGGTGATTTAGGACCAACTGGATTTATTGGAGTTCAAGGAAACACTGGAGCACAGGGAACTGCTGCACCAAGAGGATTCCAAGGAGTTCAAGGAGTTAGAGGAGCACAAGGTCTTAAAGGATCTACTGCAGCAACCGGAGACAGAGGATTCCAAGGAATTAAAGGTAATCAAGGAGCAACTGGAGCCACTGGAAACAAAGGGGTTCAAGGAGTAGTTGGAGATACTGGAACTGTTAGAGGGCCTCAAGGAAATACTGGACCTCAAGGAAGTCAAGGAACAACTGGACCTCAAGGAGCAAAAGGAAGTCAAGGAGCAACTGGACCAAAAGGTAATCAAGGAGCAACTGGAGCAACTGGAGTTAAAGGACCTCAAGGATCAACTGGACCAAAAGGATTTATCGGACGCCAAGGGGCAATCGGAAATACTGGACCCGTCGGAGATCTCGGACCACAGGGTGTAAGAGGAGCACAAGGATTAAAAGGTGATACAGGGTTTAAAGGATCTACTGGACCAAGAGGACCACAAGGAGCTACTGGTGATAAAGGAACAACTGGACCACAGGGAACTGCGGCACCAAGAGGTACCCAAGGAGCCGATGGATATAAAGGATCTCAAGGAGCACAAGGTTATAGTGGTGCACCTGGTCATAGAGGATTCCAAGGATCAACAGGACCAAAGGGATACGTAGGAATAACTGGACCGCAGGGATCAAGAGGACCGCAAGGTTCAACTGGACTTAAAGGTTTTATTGGACTTGCAGGTACTGTAAGAGGAGCTCAAGGAACTCAAGGTGGTAGAGGAGCTCAAGGTTATACAGGACCTCAAGGAGCTAAAGGAATAACCGGACCAGTTGGACCAAGAGGACCACAAGGAGCTCAGGGTGTTAGTGGAAATGCTGGACCAAGAGGAGTTCAAGGATATAAAGGAGCAACCGGAGCGCAAGGAGCTCAAGGAGCACAGGGAATTGCAGCATCAGGTGTTGGACCTCAAGGTTATCAAGGTGCAACTGGGCAACCAGCACCGGCAAGAGGACCTCAAGGATATACTGGAGCCTCAGGTGGTTCTGGTACTGGAGCTAAAGGCCCACAAGGAGCTCAAGGAACCAATACCGTTGGAGGTTACAGTGGTTTAATCTACACGACTAGCGGCCCACGTACTATCCAGAATGGTGTAAATATCGGATAACAATATATAAAACAAATAAAAATATAAAAATAATAACATGGCAAAATTTATCTTAGGTACTACGTTGGACAGTAATATTGTACTACACACTGGTAACCTTAATAGCACGAATTTTCCTCAGTTTATTGGACCAAACGGTGAATTGGGATCTCAGGGATCTCAAGGATCCGTTGGATCTGACGGTGACGTCGGCCATCAAGGTACTACTGGTAATCAAGGTTTCGTTGGAACCAATGGTTATCAAGGTAGTCAAGGTGATCAAGGATCTGCCGGTAATAAAGGTAACCAAGGATCAACAGGTCTTCAAGGTTTTACCGGAGCGACTGGAATTAGAGGAGAAAAAGGAATAACAGGTATATTAGGTCCTAAAGGTTCTAATGGATATCAAGGACAAGTTGGTGATCAAGGTTCTACTGGACTTCAAGGATTTCAAGGTTCTACTGGAGCACAGGGAATAAAAGGAACTAATGGAGAAAGAGGTTTCCAGGGAGCACAAGGTTCTGTTGGTATTAAAGGCTTCCAAGGAACACAAGGAGATACTGGAGAAAGAGGATTTCAAGGAGCAAAAGGAGCAACATCAGTTAAAGGAATTAGAGGGCCTCAGGGTTCTACTGGTTTAAAAGGATTTACCGGAGTTGATGGAGCACAGGGATCTAAAGGATCTACTGGTTTTGAAGGATTACCTGGAACTAACGGAGTTAAAGGAGCTCAGGGCGCTAAAGGCTCGACAGGAGCTAAAGGATTTAAAGGAGCAACTGCTTCAGATTCTTTACCTGGAGATCCTGGTGAAAGAGGATTTCAAGGTCTTAAAGGAGATAAAGGATTTACTGGATCACAAGGAGCACAGGGATCTACTGGAGCTAAAGGTTTTCAAGGAGTAACAGGAGCTAAGGGTTCTACAGGATATAACGGTATTACAGGAATTAACGGTCTTAAAGGAGATACTGGAGCTAAAGGAAATCAAGGTTCTCAAGGAAACGGTGGAGCAACTGGTTTCCAAGGATTAACTGGAGGAGCTGGTGGAAGAGGACCACAAGGGTCTACTGGACCAAAGGGATTCCAAGGAGCTACTGGAGTACAGGGTGCTAAAGGATCTACTGGTTTTCAAGGTTTTCAAGGATCTATTGGTTATACAGGAGTTGTTGGTTCAACAGGATTTGAAGGAATAAAAGGAAATCAAGGAGCAAAAGGATCAACTGGACCACAGGGAGCTATCGGAAGCCAAGGTCAAGGTGGTGAAAGAGGATTCCAAGGAGCAACTGGACTAAAAGGAGCAACTGGTACTAAAGGTTCTCAAGGAGCAAAAGGAGCACAAGGACCTCAAGGATCTCAACAACCTAAAGGAGCACAAGGAGCACAAGGAGCAAAAGGAGCTACAGGTTATAAAGGATTAACAGGAACTCAAGGAGCTCAAGGAGCAAAAGGAGCTACAGGTTATAAAGGATTAACAGGAACAACAGCTGCAGTAGGTAACACAGGTTCTCAAGGACCAACTGGACCTCAAGGATTTACTAATGTAAAAGGAGCACAAGGAGCACAAGGAGCTAAAGGTTCAACAGGACCTACTGGTTTTACTGGAGCACAAGGTGCAACTGGAGCTAAAGGATATACTGGACTTGTTGGAGCTAAAGGAGCAACTGGAGGAACTGGAGCCGTTGGAAATCAAGGACCAACCGGAGCAACAGGTTATACTGGAGTTACAGGTTCTCAAGGATCTACCGGAGCAACAGGTTATACTGGATTTATCGGTAAAACAGGAGCTAACGGATCACAAGGAAATCAAGGAGCACAGGGTGCAAAAGGTTATACTGGTTTTAAAGGAGCAACTGGATTAACAGGATCACAGGGAAATACTGGAGCTAAAGGAAATCAAGGTTCTCAAGGAGCAACAGGAGCACAGGGTGCAACTGGACCAAAAGGTTATAAAGGATTTATTGGTTTCAAAGGACTTACCGGAACTACTTCAGCAGTAGGAGACAGAGGACCTCAAGGAGCAACTGGAGACAGAGGGATATCAGGATTCCAAGGAGCTCAAGGAGCACAAGGTAATATAGGACCAAGAGGTAATCAAGGAGTTACTGGAGGAACTGGACTTGGAGGATATAAAGGACCAACCGGTCCACAAGGATCACAAGGAAATAAGGGACCACAAGGAGCAACCGGTTCAGTCGGACCGACAGGTTCAAGAGGACCACAGGGTAATAATGGACCACAAGGAGCTGTAGGGGCTCAAGGTGTACAAGGTGTACAAGGAGCTACTGGTTACAACCAAGCAGTAGGAGCTCAAGGAGCAAGAGGATTCCAAGGAAACACTGGAGGAATTCTAAGAGGTTTCCAAGGATCTGCTGGTGATGCAGGACCAAGAGGACCTCAAGGATCTGGTGGTGGAACTGGATTTATTGGACCAAGAGGACCTCAAGGAAATAATGGACCTACTGGATTTGGACCACAAGGTCTCGCAGGACCAAAAGGTTATGCCGGATCAGGACCCCTTGGTAATGGTTTCAACGGATCTTTCGTGGATGATAACGGAACAGCCTTTATTGTATCAGACGGATTTATACAATAATCAATAAGTTAATTATATAAAAAAAGAATAAAAATAACATGGCAAAATTAAATACAGGATCACTTGTAGGGGGAGAAACTCCCCTACATGCTGGTAACTTTGATGCTAACAACTATCCTGAATTAAAGGGAGACCAGGGAAACCAAGGTTCTGTTGGAGCTAAAGGTTTTCAAGGAGATCAAGGTTTTCAAGGTATTGAAGGTTCTCAAGGTTCTCAAGGAGATAGAGGGTTTCAAGGAGATAAAGGAGTTCAAGGTTCTGCAGGGTTAGAGCCGGGTGGAGATACTGGTTTTAGAGGTTTTCAAGGAGACAGCCCAAAGGGACATCAAGGTTACGAAGGTAATATAGGTTTTCAAGGAGATAGAGGTTTTCAAGGAAATAAAGGTACTGCTGATCAAGGTTTTAGAGGATTCCAAGGAATAGTCGGAGATTCACCAGAAGGACCAGAAGGTTTTAGAGGAAATCAAGGAACAGTTGGAGATCCAGGTAAAGTAACTAACGGTCTTAAAGGATTAAAAGGAGATCAAGGATCAACTGGAACACAGGGTAATGTAATTACAGCTTACGTTGGTGATATTGGACCTGATGGACCAAGAGGATTTCAGGGAGATCAATTAACAGGAGCAACAGGTTTCAGAGGTTTTCAAGGAGATCAAGGTACTACGGGTTTAAACCCAGTTGGACCTACTGGTTTCGTTGGACATGTAGGATTTCAAGGTTCTGCAGGTACAAATCAAAAAGGACATAAAGGTTCACAAGGAGCAACTGGATTAAAAGGAGCTCAGGGTTCAACTCAAACTGCACAAGTAGGACAAACTGGAGACAGAGGTTTCCAAGGAGACGTTGGAAATAGTCCAAAAGGTTTTCAAGGAGCTGAAGGTTATCCTGGTTTCAAAGGAGCACAGGGATCAAATCCAGTCGGATCTAAAGGAGCAACTGGAGAAAGAGGTTTCCAAGGAAATACCGGAAGTACACCGGCTGCACAAACAGGAGATACTGGACCAAGAGGTTTCCAAGGAATGGTTGGTAATTCACCAACCGGGCCAAAGGGTTATCAAGGAGCAACTGGTATTAGAGGAACTCAAGGAAGTACTAACAGAGGTTTCCAAGGAAATAAAGGATCAGACGGACCAACAGGATATACAGGAGTAAATCCAACAGGATATACTGGAGTTAAGGGTAGCCAAGGAGCACAGGGTAATATCGGAGCAAGTCCAAAAGGATTTATTGGACCAAACGGACCAACAGGATATACAGGACCAACAGGCCCTGCGTATAACGCTCTTCCAGGTGATACTGGAAATACGGGACCAAGAGGTTTCCAAGGAGCTAGACCAACTTCACCAACTGGACCTACAGGACCAAGAGGTTTCCAAGGATTAAAAGGAGCAATGCCAAAGGGGTATACTGGATTTATTGGAGATACTGGTTATAGAGGAGTTCAAGGATCTTCACCAACAGGAGCAACAGGTTATAAAGGAGCAAACGGAGAAAGAGGATTTCAAGGAGCAAATCCAACTGGTTATAGAGGAGTTCAAGGAGCTCAAGGACCTCAGGGATATAAAGGAGCTCAACCAAAAGGATTTATTGGACCAACAGGGCCAAGAGGATTCCAAGGAAATAAAGGAGCACAACCTGGAGGATCAAGAGGACCACAAGGAGCACAGGGTGCTCAAGGAGATAAAGGAGCGCAGCCAACCGGAAACACTGGACCAAAAGGACCACAAGGTGTTCAAGGTTCACGTCCAACATCATATAAAGGACTTACAGGTTATAAAGGGTTAAATGGTAACGGCGGCCCAGTTGGAGATTCTCCAACTGGATATAGAGGACCACAAGGAGCACAGGGATCACAGGGTTCTAAAGGAGCAATGCCTAAGGGATATCAGGGTATAACTGGAGCTAAAGGAGATCAAGGTTATAAAGGAGCACAACCTGGAGGAGCTAAAGGATTTATTGGACCTCAAGGAGCACAGGGTAACGAAGGATCAGAACCAAGAGGAGTTCAAGGATATACCGGACCACAGGGTCTGAAAGGAACTACGGGATCTACTATTACAGGTTATACAGGTTTCAAAGGACTTACAGGTTACAAAGGACCTACAGGAACAGTTAGAGGTTTCCAAGGAGCTACTGGTAGTAGTACAGGAAATGGATATAGAGGACCACAGGGAGCAAATCCACAAGGACCACAGGGTTATAAAGGACTTACTGGAAGCAATGGACCAAGAGGACCACACGGTCTTAAAGGTACTAACGGATCTCAAGGAGCTAAAGGATTTACAGGAATTAAAGGAGCTGATGGAGCACAAGGTTATAAAGGACTTACAGGACCAACAGGACCATTAGGGCCAACAGGGCCAAAGGGACCAAGAGGATATCAAGGAACTAACGGAACTATTTCTTACATGTCTGAAACGATTTTCTTCGGTACGGGACACAATGTTACATTCTATAATGGATTAGTAACAGCAACCGGAGGCGGTGGCGGAGGTCTTAAAGGTCAAATATAAGTATCTACATATTAACCTAACATACTTATTATTAAAAAGGATCCCAATGGGATCCTTTTTTTTTGTAATATATAAACAAATCAAACATTTAATGTATAATTATTAAAATTTAAAGCAATGCACGAAACTAATTTAAACAATGTAAAATTAAACATTGATTCTATTACTAAAGGCACCGATGGATATTGGTATGCAAGAGGATGGGTAGGTTCAATAAATAAAGATACTATAGTAACTGATGTTTTATTAGATGGAAAATCCTTGAATATTTCATGGGAAAAAAGATCAGATGTTTCTTCTTTTTATAAAGGAGTAATTCCAGAAAAAACAGGATTTAATATAATGATCCTACATGCTGATATTAATAAAAAATTATGGGTTAGCTTAAACGACGCAGAACCAGTTGAGCTTATTTCTTTAGCTAAATGGGCAGCTTCTGCATCCGGGTTTAACAGAATAGATAAAGATGTTATTGTTGTTGATAATTTTTACGCAGATCCAGATTTAATCAGGGAATATGCTATGAACAATTTAGAGTTTTTACCTTCTAAATACCACAAAGGACAGAGATCTCAGTCTAGATATATTATTGATGGAACTAAAGAAAAACTTGAAACCGTATTAGGTAAAAAAATAACAAACTGGAATAATGGTGGATATGCTAATGGCGTATTTCAATTCTGTACGGCAGATCAACCTATAGTATATCATGTAGATAGTCAAATGTACGCTGCAATGGTTTACTTAACGCCAGATGCTCCTCCACAGACAGGAACCGCAATGTATCGAAGTAAAGTTACAGGAATTTCATCATTCCCAGGTCAAGAATCTAGAATGGGAGACGAATACGTAGACACATTTAGAGGTACTAATAAAGAAATGAATTTCTACGATGGAACTCAATTTGAAAAGATTGATGATATTGGAAATGTATATAATAGACTAGTAATATTTAACTCATCACAATTACACGCAGCGACTGAATACTTTGGAGATGCAATTGATAATGCAAGATTTTTCCACATGTTCTTCTTTGACATTGAACAATAAAACCACATTAAATGAAAATTAACGTAATCACAAGATGTACGAGAACATCTAATTTATTAAAAATACAACCAACTGTATTTGATACTTCTAAAACAAGAGGAGTAGAGGTACATTGGCATATTATGTTTGACACTGGCGCACTAAAGGATATTGACGCAAATCTGTTATCTATTTTAGACCAACCAAATACAACAATACATTTTATTAAAGGACAATCTGGCGGGATGATGTACCCTGAAACATCCGATTTAATAAGAAGCTTAGAACATTCTTGGTTTTATTTATTAGATGACGACAATATAATGCATCCGGAATTCTATCAAAGAGTCGAAGATTTTGCAATGTTACCTGTAAATTCTGAAAAGAAAATCATAATGGTTGGACAGGCAGTTGATGGTAAAGATTTTACTGGATTAAAATACAGAGAAGCTACTCCAGAATCTACAGGTTTTAGAAAAACCGACATAGCACAAATACTATTTAGATCTGAACTTTTTGAAAAATACGGTTTCACTGCAGATTACGCAGCTGATGGATTCTTTATCGAGGAAGTGTATAAGAATCACCCAGATACATTTGTTTGGATCAATGAAATTCTTTCATATTATAATGAACTAGAAAAAGTATCAACACCTAAATTACCTAGGATCTTATATATAGGACCTGGGGAACCAGTTATGAAAACTACTAAAATACTCGACTATGAGGATGATAACTTAGAGGTTCAATATGTAAAGGACGATACTGACATTAGAAAAAATATATCTAGTTTTAAACCAGATGCAATAGTAACTCGAGGAAAGAGTTCTTCTGATTTTAAATATCTATCAAAACTACCTCTTCAATTTAGAAGAAAATGGATCAATATAGATAATGATGAAGATTTAAAAAATGTAGGAGATATTGCATATAATGTTTCTGAAAACGCAATGTTAGATCCGACGAACATGGATGATCATAGCATGATATCTTTTACAACTCCAATATATAACACAGGTGAAAAACTGATAAACACTTACAATTCAGTAGCTGCTCAGACTTATGAAAATTGGGAATGGGTATTAATGAACGATTCAACTGACGGTGGTAAAACACTTAAGATTGCAGAGCAAATTGCAGCAAACGATCCTAGAGTTAAGCTATATGATTTTAGAGAAAAATCAGGTGGTGTTATTGGAGAGGTTAAGTGGAGAGCGAACGCAATGGCTAGAGGGTATATTATTGCAGAACTAGATCACGATGATTTACTTGCAGTAACATGTGCACAAGATTTACATAACGCTGCGCAAAAACATCCAGAGTGTGGATTCTTCTATGGAGATACTGCTGAAGTAAATGAACAATGGCAAAATCAAAAGTATGGTCCTGGGTTTGCATTAGGATATGGTAACTATCGAGATGAAGAATATCAAGGTAGAATGTTAAGTCCTGCAAATCAACAAAATATTAATCCAAAAACAATTAGACATATTGTTGGAGTTCCTAATCACATTAGAGCATGGAGAAGATCTACATATTTCGAAATTGGAGGACATAATAGAAGTTTAACAGTTGTTGATGATTACGAATTAATTATTAGAACATTCTTAAATACTATCATGTGTAAGATACCTAAGTTAAGCTATATTCAATTTTTATATAGTAATCAAGGTCATAGAAATACTCATGATTTATCTAGGGCTGATATCCAAAGAAGAACACGTACAATCGCAGCAAGATATAACGAACAAATTAAAGAAAGATTTGAAGAACTTGGACAACATGACTGGGCATATGAAGAAAATCCATATTGGCCTATCAACGCAAAATCCAGATTTGGAAAAGAAGAAGGAGCAGTAAATATAACATATACAGATAATGAATAACCTTTTTGAAATACAAGAAAACGAGGCAAACCAGTACTATTGGTTTGATCAGGGGTTTACACCTCAAGAATTGAAGTGGATTGAAGATGGAGTTTCTAATATTCCATACCATAGAGCAGTTACCGCTGGCGGAAAGACTGAAGATAGAAAATCAAATATCAAATGGATTCCACAAACTGAGGAATGGGAATGGCTTTACCAGAAATTAATACAAATGGCAAGCGAAGCAAATAACCAATTGTGGAATTTTGATTTACACTCTGCGCCTGAATTAATACAGTATACTGAATATGAAGCTACCGAGTTTGGTAAATACGATTGGCACCAAGACGTCGGCGACCATGCCCTATCTATTAGAAAAGTATCTATAACTGTTCAATTATCAGATAGTACAGAATATGAAGGAGGAGACCTATGCTTTTGGCAAGGAGGAGAATCCTTAGATAAAAATAACTTAATTGCACCTAGAGGAAAAGGAAATGTTGTTTTATTTCCTAGCTACTTATTCCATTCTGTTAAACCAGTAACTAAAGGAACTAGAAAATCTTTCGTACTTTGGCTAGGCGGAGGACATTATAAATAATAAATTATGGGATATCCTAATATGAATTGTATGCACATCACTATATATGTTCACCATATGGAAGTAGATGCTTTATTTGATTTTATCAACGAAAGAACTGACAGATTGCCAGAATACTGGATTAATCCTAAAGATCTTCCTGGAACAATATCTGGAGGATTTCTAGAGATAAATGTCAATTATGAAGTGTATACTCGAATAAGAGGGACTAAGGAACATTCAACCTGGATGGAATTATAAACTTTTTTGTATTTTCATATATAATAAGTATATGGCAAAGAAAAAACTACAAAGAGCTATCACAGTAAAGTCTCCAAAAATTGGAGAGAAATACTACTTTAATTTTGCAGGTTCTACATTATTTGGAACTCTCATTAAGGAATCTGAAAGTTTATCTAAACACTATAATGAAAAATGGTATACGATGGAATCGGAAGGTACTAAATATCCTATAAGCATTAGAGAAATAGCATTAACCCGTAATGAATTAAAAAATGTATAGCGCTAGCGAATTAAAAACCATGCTGTTTATCGATATAGAGACGACAGCGCAGTATGAAACTTTAAATGATTTAAAAAGTTCTAATGAAGGACTACACAATTTATGGCTTCAAAAGGCAGATCAAATTAAATCATATGAGAATCAAAAGTCAGATCTAAGCGACGAAGATTTCTATCAATCAAACGCATCTTTACATCCAGAGTTCGGAAAAATAGTTACAATATCAATTGGTCAAATACAGTTCGATGAAATTGGCATGCCTCAGCACTCTAAAATAAAATCATATTATGGAGATGATGAGCATACAATACTTTCTGATTTTAATCAAACCCTAGGCGCTGTATTTAATAAAAACGGAAACGTTCAATTAACAGGGCATAATATTAAAAAGTTTGATGCTCCGTGGATTATTAAAAGATGTTTAATAAATGGAATTACACCTACTGCTAAATTGCACCTTCAAAAACAAAAGCCATGGGAAAACTGTCTATTAGACACTTTGGAAGTTTGGAAGTTTGGAGGATATAATGGAGCATCACTAGGAATTTTATGTAATGTTCTTGGAATTCCAACACCTAAAGATGACATATCAGGATCTGATGTTAATAGAGTTTATTGGGAAGGTGGTTTAGAAAGAATAAAGGATTACTGTGAAAAGGATGTTTTAGCAACTATGAATGTTATGCTAAAAATATCAAGCATGGAACTTATTTAAAAATAATTGAAAGTTTTTTCACCAGGATTTTTTTATATCAAATAAAAGGTTTATATTTACATATAACAAATAAAGAAACAATATGGACAATTTTGAATTTGAACAAGAATTTAACGAGGAATCTGAAAACAATGGAATATTGATCGAAGATCAAGAACACCTGGATAACCTCAAGGACCGCCTTGCACGTGCGAACTACGAAGCTATAGTTAAACACGGAATCGACACGGATAAAACACGTGATCCCGATATGATCAGGCACATTATAGAAGAGACCATGTTTTACTTTGAAGAGATTGAAGAATACGAGAAGTGTGCAGATCTTAAAGAACAGATTCAATTCTTTAAATAAGATATATAATACATGGAAGATAATATACATATCGCTAGAATTGCAACGGCTTTAGAGAAAATAGCTCAATTGATGGAGAACTCTGAAAAGAGAGAAATCAATATGAAAAAGAATGAGATTAAAGAATCTAATAAAGCTGCAAAGAAAAAACAGACAAGACAGATTCCACCTAAAGAATCCAAATAATGGATTACTATAAGATCCTGGGGCTCGAGCCAACTGCAAGTCAGGAGGATATTAAGAAGGCATATAGAGGTCTTGTTAAAGTCCACCACCCTGATATTGGAGGATCTGAAGACAAATTTAAAAACATTTCACAAGCATACGAAACACTGAGTGATTCCCAAAAGAAAAAGGAATATGATCTCAAGAATTCTTTTAGTTCAGGTGGATTTGATAATTTCTTTAATCAATTTGGTGGAGATTTCTCTAATATGTTTGATAATGCATTTAATCAAAATGCAAGAGGATCAGATGTTACCATTAGAATCCGATTAACTTTAGAAGAAGTTTACCACGGAACAACTAAAAGAATAGATACAACTCACTCAACATTTAACGTTAATATACCGAAAGGAATTCATGAAGGAGCCAAGCTTAAATTAAAAGGAAAGGGACTTCCCCATCCTGCTAATTCTTCGGCGCCAAATGGAGATGTTATATTAATAATGAATATCATGCCAGATTCTGAAATGATAGTAACTAACGGAGATATTTGGATGGATTACAATCTACCCTTTTTTGATATTCTATTAGGTGGTGAATTTGAAGTTATCACAAAAGTAAACAGTGTTAGGATAAAGGTACCTAAGAATTCGTATGATGGTAAGATTTTAAGAATTGTGGGCATGGGATTTCCGATATATAATAAAAATCAATATGGTAACTTAATGATTAAATTAAGAACATCCAATATTGAGTTAAGTGAAAAACAATTAGAACACGTTCAACAAATTAAAGAATTAAGCAATGCATGATTTAGGAGACACTCCCGAAAAAGATGATTCAAATAGAATTGAAATCCTTAGAGAAGATTCAAAGGAAACAATGATGAACATGATTTATAATGCAGTTGTTAATGGCGAAGAAAAAGCTCTTAAGAGCGAAACGGATCCTACAGAAAAAGTAAATGCACTAACTAATATATTAAACTTTTTTCTAGGATTAGAAGAGTACGAAAAATGTTCTAACATTAAAAAAATTATTGACAAGATAAAATGCTAATAATCAAAGTAGAAAAAGGAAATATAGAAAAGGCTTTAAAGTCATTTAAATATAAAGTAAATAAAACAGGCCAAACTAAGGCCCTTCGCGAAGGTAAAGATTATACCAAACCTTCAGCAGCAAAACGTGTTAAATTACAAAAAGCAAAATACGTCGAGCAAAAATTTAACAATCCAGAATAACATTTGATAATATAATATCATTATATTTTTTTTCATGGTATGGGTAGTATCTCCGGGTACTACTAAATATATACTACATGTTGAAAGACATAAAAATAAATACAATCAAATGAAAGATATTCTAGGAGAAGACAGAGACTCTTTAATGAGATCTTCGTACTACACCATTACAAGAAACTTCACAAAGACCGTGAATCGATTCGTTGTTTTCAAAGAAGGAAACGATATAATCGAGATACCCCATGGTATTGGCCAGAGAAGTGAGTTTATTAATATTTTAGTAGAGTATTTTGAAGGACTAGAAGAGTATGAGAAGTGTGATAAATTAATGAAATTAAAAGAACTTGTTACAATGGCAGGGGATTAAACATAGCATAATAAATATATGAAGAAGAATTCTGATAATAAAACCGGAAACGAAAATAACAGAATTAACAGACGTAAAGTCATTATTAAACCAGCAGATATAAAAGCACAATTAAGACAATCTCAAAAAGCTTATTTACAAAACATATTAGAGAATGAAATTACATTTTGCTCTGGACCTGCCGGAACTTCAAAAACATTTACAGCATGTTACGCTGCATTAAAATTATTTGCAGATAACAAAATCAAAAACATTATTTTATGTAAGCCTATTCAAGAGGCTGGTGAGAAACTAGGGTTTCTTCCTGGAGATATCGGAGAAAAGATAGATCCATATATGCAATCATATATTTCTAACTTAACTAAAATAGTTGGACCAGTATTAACCGAACAATTAGTTCAATCTGAAATTATTCAATTTAGACCTTTAGCGTTTATGAGAGGAGATACTTATGATGACTCACTCATGATACTTGATGAGGCACAGAACGCCACGTTTAAACAACTTATGTTATTTGTTACCAGAATGGGAAAGACCTCTAAGGTGATCGTAACAGGTGATGTGAGCCAGTATGATATTTCAAAGAACTCAGCAGGGATTGAGCCTTTTACCGAACTAATGAAAGGTATCAAAGGAATAGGTCACCACCAATTTACACAAAAAGATATCGTAAGAGCTAAGATCTTAATTGATGTTGTTGAAAGATATGACAAATGGAAATTAGACAATGAATAAGTAAACTATTTGCAATATTTAGGTATAATACTTAAATATCAAATAGAAATGTCTAAACACATATTACTTAAAGGATCTCTCAACGAAGATAGAAATATTGTAGAAGTTGGAATAGATGAAGCAGGTCGCGGAGCACTAGCAGGTCCAGTCACTGTTGCAGCGTGTATCATGCCACATGGATTTACTCATCCATTAATTAAAGACTCAAAACTTCTAAATGAAAAAGACAGAAAAACCGCACTCGATATTGTATTGAGTAATGCTATTGCATTTCATGTTGAACACATCAACGTTGAGGATATTGAAAACACAAATATACTCAGAGCGACTATGCAAGGAATGTATAAGTGTCTATCTAATCTTGATGAGCATGCTCATAAGTTTAATTTTATTTTAGTAGATGGCGATCAATTCCACGGGTATCATGGAATTCCATTTGAAACAATCATAGGTGGAGATAACAAATATACTTCAATTGCAGCTGCTTCAATTTTAGCTAAAACAGGCAGAGATTCTCTTATGAAAGAATTAAGCGAAAAAGAAGAGTTTATACAGTATGGCTGGAATTCAAATAAAGGATATGGAACAAAACAACATATCAACGCTATTAAAGAATCAGGACCAAATGAGCACCACAGACATAGTTTTATCTCGCATTTATTAACCACAACCGGTGAATTGTTTTGAGAGGCTTATTAGCAGGTGTTTTATTATTTGCACTAGGACAATCTATGATATGGATCCAAACTAACGGACAATTTGTCTGGCCATGGTTTAAAAAGAATCCATTAACCATTTCGATAATTGGAGGTACTGTGATTAGCTACATGTTTATACTTGCAACTAAATTTATAGCAGAATATTATGACGGACAAATATGGCCTGGTAGATTTATTGGATTTACTTGTGGAATCATAACCTTTACCGCTCTAACATATTATTTATTAGACGAGGGAATTACAACAAAAACTGCAATATGTTTATTATTAGCATGCTGCATTATAGGAATACAATTATTTTGGAAATAAGCTTGACTGCCAGTCGAGCAATCAGGGACTTCGGTCCCTTTTTTTGTCTTATTTGGAATCATTATAAATAGGACTTTCTGTGGAAATAAATGCTCAAAAGTTTTTTTGTTCCAATAAAAAGTGTTATATTTACTATATAATAAAGAACAAACACTGCGTATGCAAATGATGAATGCCCAACAAAGAATGGATAGAATTCTAACCACCTCTAAAATAATATACCTAGAGGATATGACAATTCATGAGGTTGCTAAGGCTGAAATTATTGGTGACATCATATTTGTAGACACAGGCACTGGCCTATTATTTCAAGATCTTGACGTGCTTACATTAGACGAAGCGTGTGACGCTGAAAGATTTATAAACAAAATCAAAGAATCATTATATAACATATAAATAACAAACATGGGAAAAGCAAACTACGGATATTGTTGCATTAATTTAACACTACAAAAAGATCATGACATCAAGATCGGTCGATCAATGATCAAACGAACATTCACCGCTAAAGGTATTAAATACGCTGGAGAATTAGCTGAAGCAAATGTTCGAGATCTTATTGAGATTATAAAGTGGAATCACAAACAAGGCATTAATGTTTACCGTATGAGTAGCTCTATGTTCCCTTGGATGAGTGAGTATGAATTAACTGATTTACCTAATTGGCAAACAATATCTAATCTACTCAAAGGCGCAGGTACTCTTGTTCAAAAATACAATCAGCGCGTAGGTTTCCACCCAGGTCAGTTTTGTGTTTTACCAAGCCCAACTCCTAAAACAGTAGATGCTGCGATCAGAGAACTAGATCAATCAGCGCTTATACTAGATTCAATGGGATTACCACAAAACCATACGTATTCTATGAACATTCACGTAGGTGGCTCATACGGCGACAAGGATGCCGCAAAGCAAAGGTTCGTTGATAACTTTAAACGTTTATCAAAATCTGCACAGGCTCGATTGGTTATAGAAAATGACGATAAGCCTGCGCAATACGGCGTAGAAGATCTTTATGAGATTTACGAAAAGACTAATATACCTATCACGTTCGACTACCACCATCACAGGTGCTATGAAGATCCAATGTCAGAAAAAGATGCACTTGAATTATGTGCAAAAACATGGCCTAAAGGTATTCGCCAATTATGTCACTACTCTTCTTCAAAAAAGCTACATGAAGATGAATCTGTTATATTGAGAGCACATGCTGATTACATATACGAAAAAATAGAAACGTATGACATGGATATTGATATTGAACTAGAAGTCAAAGCTAAAGAGCTAGCCTTAATCAAATACCGTAAAGAATATCTAAATGATCTAGTTTTATCCTGATATATAGAGTATAAACAAAGATTAAAAGAAAATGAAATACGTTAAATTGTTTGAAGAGTTTTCAGCAAATAAAGTATCTTGCGAAGGGTGTGACTGGTCTTGGAGATTAGACGAAGGCGGTGAAGATCCTTACATATGCCACAAATGTGGTCATGATAATACGCCAGTTTTAGGAGAATCTGTTAATGAAGCAGAAAAGGCTAAAGGAGACAGAGGACCTCTTAAAGGTAAGGCTGTAGAAACTGGAATCAAGAACAAATCAAAAGAAAGTGGAGTACCTGTACCTTTATTGAGAATCATAATGAGACGTGGAATGGACGCTTGGAACGGTGGACACCATCCAGGTATGACACAAGAAGGATGGGGCTATGCCAGAATAAATGCATTCTTAGAAAAAGGAAAAGGAACTTGGGGCGGTGCTGATTCCGACGTTGCTAAAGAAGTTAGAGACGGAGGTCACGATAAAAAGTTACCATTCAAATCAAAAGAAGATTAACATGAAATTTATAAAGTTATTCGAACAATTCATTACAGAGAAAAAACCAGCAGGAGCTCCAGACTTTAACAAGTCAGATGCACCTCCGGCTGAGGGTAGGTTTAAAGATTTAGGGATTAAAGATTTAGCAGCATGGTTAATTAAGACTCGTAAGGGTGATGTTAAGAAGATCAGTGGTTCACTAACCCAGCAGGTTGTGTTTAATCGTAATGACGACCCAAAGTATGCTGATAAAATGGAAAAGGTTCGTAAAGAAGTTTATAAACAATTAGACCGACAGGATTTAATTGATAACATGGAAAAATAGAAATATGAAATTTATAAAAACATTTGAAGCTTGGGAAAAGGTTTCACCAGAATTAAAGGCACATATTGCAGAAGATTTAGATTTAACTAATTCATTCTTTAGATTAGGTAGTGATGCCTATTCTAAACTATTCGAAGAGGTTAAAGAATACTGGGATAAAAATAACATTATTCTAAAAGGACCGTCAGGCTGGATGGCTAAAAATCTAGATGTAGGTAAACCTGCTCTTTATACTCCACGCGGAGGAAAGACAATTAAAGTTAAATTAGATTCGCCAGAACGAGGTGGAGGTAAGAAGTTTATAGTATATAGAGACGGAGGTAGAAAAGACAAAGAAGGGAATGTATTAGCAAAAAAGGTAGAATGGGGAGATCCAAACCTTACAGTTAAAAATGATAATCCTGGAAAAGCTGCTAGTTTCTGGGCGAGACATGGTTGCGATAAAGCAGAAAAAATGGATCCAATGAAAGCTGGATTCTGGGCATGTTATGGACCAACTCTTTTTGGAAAACAATTAGGTTTAAAATCAGATCAGCCATGGTAGATAAAGATTGTAAATGTAAATCTTGTAAATGTGGTAGCATGTCAATGGAAGAATTGATATCTAACATAAATGATCAAACTAAGCCTTTCGTTGAAGAGCAGTATGATGGTTATATTATAAGAACATTCGATCCAAGCTATCCAGAACACTTATATAAATGGCACAGCGACCCTGAAGATAGGGTTATTGAAGTATTAGAAGATTCCGACTGGAGATTTCAATATGACAATGAATTACCAACACCACTCATAATCGGCGTAGATATAAAAATACCAACGGGAGTTATTCATAGAATATTACCAGGAACATCAGATCTTAAGATCAAGATATATAGGGTATAAATAAAAAAGCTATCATGAAAAAAGTAAAACTATTTGAGAAATTTCTACTTGAAAAGTCTAATAAAGATTATCTAAAAAAAGTTAATTTTATATTAGCAGGAGAAGAGGTAAAAGGCCTTACAGGCACAAACAATAGTATTTACGGCGACGTAAACGAAATTTGTTTAAAAGAACTATATAATGCCTTTTATGCTAAAGGAGATTATGGAAAAGACTTGGAAGTTAATTCAAAACTACCTCTTATTTATTATGGTGGAAACTCAAAAGAAGGTTTAGATTTTTTAGAGAAGTACGGTATATCAGAAGATGATATGTATAATTTACCAGAAGCTATGAAGATTAGCGGTAATAAAACTGACTTTTATAAAATGTTTCAAGATTCAGATTTTATACCAAAGGCTGTTTATAAAAAAGAAGATGCGAAGGATTTAGAATTTCCTGTAATTGCAAAACCAGATGATGGACACTCCGGAATGGGTATTGAGATTTTTGATACTTATGAAGACTTAGAAAAAAGTAAAGGGGAATTTCAAAACTATTCAGAGGCTAAAGACTTAGATACTGAGTTTAGAATTTTATTAGTAAATGATACTGTGGTATTAGTTCATGAAAGAGTATCAGCAACTGAAAATGAAATTAAAGATAAAAAATCAGGTGAAAAAACTGAATTTACGTATGTCGATCAAGACACAAGTAAATTAGATTTTATGGATAAAATAACTGATATCTGCAAAACTGTTAGAGAAAAATTAAAGCTTGGTCTTTGGTCAATTGATTTAATGGTAGATAAATCTGGCGATTGTTGGGTTGCAGAAATCAATTCAGCTTCAGGAATGGCAGCAGATAAAATGGCTAGAGTTTATGTTGCAGTATATGAGGATTTTTATGGAGAAAAGCTGCCACAGGAATTCAAGACGTATTTAAATGAAGAATATATTAGACCTATTTATAAAATAAACTTAAAAGAAAACGAAGATCAAATTAAAAGATCTAAGGGTAGAGTTAATTACCAGGACGTTATTGATGGTAGAGAAACTATCATTTAATTCATAGATATATAGATTAATAATAAAAAACAATAAAATAAATTATATTATGGCTAAATTAAAATCGTTTGAGCAGTACGTTGCGGAAAAGCAAGCTAGTGCCAATCAAGAAGAAATTAACAATTTAGAAGTTCAGGAAGCTTCTGTTGTGATGGATGCAGTTGACCCAAAATCAAAAGGTCTTGCAAAATTACTTAAGAAAAACAAAGTTTCTATGGAAGTTATCGACCAGGACGGTCCTTCAGGATTTCCAGAAGTTGAACTAACAGGTAAAAGAGAAGATCTTGAAACAGTATTAGCAGATTCTCAATACGGATGGGACGATGCTGACTTAGCAGAATACATCGAAGAATCAGAAGAGACATTTACTGTTAAAGTTAAAGCAATTGAAGAAGGTAATGCTTTCGGAGATGCAGTTAGAAAAGCTAAAGAAGCTGGTGAAACTGAATTTGAATTTGACGGAGAAACTTTTAAAGTTGAAGAATCTGAAGAGGTTGAAGAAACTGAAGAAGTTGAAGAAACTGAAGAGGTTGAAGAAGGTAATGCTTTCGGAGACGCAGTTAGAAAAGCTAAAGAAGCTGGTGAAGATGAATTTGAATTCGACGGAGAAACTTTTAAAGTCGAAGAAGCTGAAGCAATTGAAGAAGCTGTAAACGCATCAGGTTATATTAAAGCTGGTAAATTAGGTTATAATGACCAATTCTTAGGAAGAAGATCTTTATCATGGACATTATCTACAGATTTAGGTTTAAAAGCATCAGACGAATTCGTTGGACCTTGGTTAGGATTTGATCACGTATCATTATACGCGATTGGTAAAAAAGGAGGAACAATTCTTGATGACGCATTAACTGGTAAATATACTTATGACGAATTAAAAGCAGCAGCAGCAGACTTTTTAGGAGTTAAAGAATCTGAAGAGACTGAAGAAGTAAACGAAAATCCTGCAGCTGCTATCGCAGTAGCAGCAATGTTAAAAGAAGTTTATGAATCTTGTAAAAACGAAGCTAAAGTATGGGAAGAAGACGCGCATGACTCTCACACTGTAGAATCTTACATGGCTGAAAACGCAGCATTAGTTGCGGCATTAGCAGCTGGAGCTCTTAAAGAAATGAAAGAAGATTATTCAACTGAAGCATATGAAGCAGCTTGTAATTCAATGATCGAATCATATACTACTAAAATTAACGAAATGAAAGAATCTGAATTAGCAGACGACGCTACTGATGTAGAGTAATTCATTCTTAAATATAAAACTAAAAGCCTGGAGAAATCCGGGCTTTTTTTGTAAACAATACCCGACTAATTGGTATAAATATTATAATATAATAATATGCCAAGAATACCAATAGAATTAGTATACATGCAAACAGCATATCAGTTTGCTCAACTTAGTTACGCAGAAAGACGTAAAGTAGGGTGTGTCATCGTAAAAGATCATCAAGTAATTTCATTCGGTTATAATGGAATGCCTCATGGGTTTGATAATTCATGTGAAGAAACAGATACTAGATATTACGAAAACCCAGACCTCGCTGTTGATTTAGCAGAACAGGGATATGAATGTAACAATGGTGTTTGCCACAAACATGGTGCAATAACAAAACCTGCTGTTTTACACGCAGAATCAAATGCAATTATGAAAGTTGCAAAATCGACTATGAGTTGTGTTGGTGCTGATCTATACACTACAACATGTCCATGTTTTGGATGTGCTAAGTTAATTATACAAGCTGGAATTAAAATGGTATATTATACAGAAGAATACAGAGACATGAGCGGAGTTGAGCTCTTAGAAACCGCAGGAATTGAAGTTAAACAAGTAAATACATGGAATGGGATTCAATAAAAGATATCTACCAGAATTAGAAGATTTAAAAAGAAAAAGAATCGAGTTAGGTGACGCTTTCTTTTATAAAATGTACGTAACGAGTCCTGACGCGGTGATAGGCCCTAGTGAATCAATAAACTATCTTGAAGAATTCGTAGAGGATCACATAGGAGCTTTAAAATAAACAAAATAGATTTTTTTAGTATAACTATTAAATAATTTAAAATGACAGAAGTGCAAGGTGATTTAAAACAATATCAATGGAAAAAAGGAGAACACTTCGGCGATATCGTCGATGTTGAATCTGACGACGGTGAATTTGTAAATTTTACAAATGGACAAAGAATATTCAAGAGTGTTTTATCAGAATTTCTAGAGCCAATTATTGACGGAGAAGTACCGTTTCCAGGTGCTAACCCGCTAACACCGGTAAAAAAAGAAAAAGTAGATGTTACGACTCCACCTGTAGTATCACAAGGCCCGGCTGAAGTAGAACCTTCAGTACTCGGTAAAATGATATTAAAGATGAGCAAGAAAAACGTGGTGAATGTTCCTATTCAAATCAATCTTAATATTCCAACACCTCAACTTTACTCAATGTTAGGTGAAGGTATGGAAACAGAAGATCTTAATCAGGAAATTTCAGAAGTAGCTATGTCACAGATAGAGATAAACAAATTACAAGAATATATCAAAGCTAACGTTACTGATTTTTTATTAGAATACTACAGCTAATATAATTTAGATAAATAATATTTAACAACATAATACAAGAACATAATGGCAACAGCATCAAGAAGACAAAGAAGAGGAGAGTTTAAGCAAGCAGGTTTTTTAAAAATAAAAAATATGTTTGGAAGATTTTCAGAGCAAGGAATTGCATGGCACAATAAAATGGCAGAAGACGGTCGAGCAATGGAAGCAGCTAATGAAAAAAGAAGATTAGATTCTATTGAAGAACAGTTGATCGTAAGTCTAAATAAATTAAAAGAATCATGGACAGCTTCTGGATATAACGCAGAAGAAGTAGCAAAATTAGAAGAAGCATGGACGCTTACTGCTGTTAAAGATAGAGAAACTTACAGAGCCGACAAAAAGCAGGCAAACGTATTAAGAAAAGAAGCTCAACAATCTTTAGCTGGTAGAAAAAATGCAGGAAATTAAAATAACGCTAGCAGACAATGGCGTAATAAAATCGGTTTACGACGATAATATAAACGGCGGAGGTGAAGAATACGAATCAACTACGGTGTATGAGTTTGATTCTATTTTAAATAAAATAAAATTCATCGAAGAACTCTGTATTGATTTGGGATTAGAGTTTGGTAATTCAAATTCTAAAAACCAAATACAAATAAACAGTGATTGGGGAAGTAATTACAAACCAACTGAAAAGGAAATCTCCTTTAAAATAAAGAATCTCAAGGCGAGTATATCGAACCTTGAACAAACTAATAATGGATAACATAAAGATAGAATGTGTTTGGTGTAAGTCAAAAAGAGATTTTAATAAGTTTGTAAGAGCAATTGAAGATCCGAACTCGACTGTCATCGACTTTTCTATTATTAAAAACAAGTTAATTAAAGCAGATCCATATAGTAACGAACCTAGCGATTCCGTGATAGGTTTAAATATTATGAATTCATTTAGAACTACGATAAATTCTGAAAAGAAAAAAACCACAACAATAATATATACATTCAGAGATCTAGATCCTACTGTTATATCTAATTTTAAAAAGATGGTCGCTAGTTACACTGACATGAAAATAGAATTTATTCTTAATTCTTTAAACATGGATAAAGTACCAAGTAAAAATATATTAAATCAATTCGACTTCGTTAAATTTGTAGACAATGATTAGACATCGCTTATTTAATAAAGGTGAACATGTCCATGCTCTTATTTCAAACTCTAGATATTCAAATATTGTTTTCCCAGTTAGAGTATTAATATACGATGTGAAATTCGACGAAACAATGCCGAAGTATCATGTTAGAATAGTTAAGTTCTACGATGATATTAATTTTCTTAAAAGATATTTCTTTGGAATGAAGTTTGAAAAGAATTTTAATGGTGGAACTACTGTTTTTGGATTTAATAGATCTAATATTAAAAATAAAAAAGAACTTCAAAAACATTTAGACGCTAATTCCGAAACCTATATGATTACTGTAGATTCTGTGATGTGTACTAAAACATTTAACCAAGTACAGGAGCTTTATCTTAATATTCAAGATTTTTTAATTGAAAAAGAGATCAGGGAGCTATATGAAAAGTCCTCAAGGGTTTCTTATTCCAAGGGTAAATATTATTATGAATCTAAAGGAGTCTTCGAGGCACATCTTAAAAAGTTTCTAGGGGATCGCGTACCTGCAGATCCAGAATACTTCAACAAATTATTATTTCGACCAATGGGCCCAGAGTATGATAACTTAAAAGGGTAGTAGATTAATCTTAATATATATACTTACTACGTATAAAAACAATAGTAATAATATATATGAGCTTAGACATTAGTGGAGGTATAAATAACTCAAGTGACGCAATCACGCAAGTGAGCGAATTAGGGGTTAGTACACTCAAAGATAAACTTAACGACTTATTCGATATTGAAAACCCTGATGGGGTTAATGCTCAATTAAGAACTAAGAACAATGAAAACTCTTTAAAATCTTCTATTGAAGAAGATTCTAGTTTAAACATCGCAGCGAGCGTTAATGCAATTACACAAGAAACTAGAGCTTCTAGAAATGTTGATGTTTTTTACAATCAAGACGTAGATTCATATAAACATAAAGATGGAGAAGGAAACGCCAACATAACTTTAGGTAAAAGACCATATTCTCTTTTTAATAAATATTCATTAGTTAATTTTAGAGGTACTCCATTATTTGGAGAAGGAGGTAAGGGTGATTCAAATAAAAGTAAGTTTTTTAACAAAATAGATCCAAGAACTTTAATTAACCCGACCGCTTCCAGAATTATAGAAATAACGGATGCTGGCGGTAGTAATGGATATAAATATCAATATTCAGATTTTGCCATGGCGAAATACTTTGGTAGAATTCCAAACAATATGATGATAACTCTACGAAGATTCACAGGCCCTGCGCCTGATGATATCATTAGTCCTTTAGGATTAACAGGAGCAAACTCACAAGAGCCTGATATCGCAAGAGCAGTTACATGGTTAAGCGAAACAACTGGAAATACTATGGCGGAAATCATGAAATTTTCACATGGGTTTAATTGGAAAGAAGCAGAAGCAGAGGTTCAAACAGTACAGTCACAGAACAATGCAAGTTCAGGTAAAGTCGGTGCTATAATTAACAATAACAAAGTACTTAAAGCTGCAAGTAATGCGGCGTCAGGTAGAACACAGGCACAACAAGAAAGATTAGATAATGGCGGTGCAGGTTATGATTCATTTAGCAATACATATCCTAATCACGTATTTGGTCCGCTTAATGTTATTAAGAAAACATTAGTTAGAGAACAAGGTTTAAAGTTTGATCAGGAATTTAAACTAAAATTTGAATATGAACTTAGAGATTTAGGAGGAGCAAATCCAAAAATATTAATGTTAGATCAATTGGCCAACATGTTAGCTTTAACATATAATAACGCACCTTTCTGGGGTGGAGATGTTAGGTATATTGGAGATGGATCTGTTGCAAGACCATTAGGTAATGTCGATTTATTAAAAAATGGAGATTATGGAGGATTTATGAAATCTGTAGTTTCAGATTTTACAGGTAACAATACTGGATCTACTATGGATGATATAACAAAATCTATAAAAGATTTTGGAATGAAAGGGGTTGGTGATACTCTTAACAATTTACTATCGGGTAGTATGATGAAAATGTTTAACTCTCCACAAGGTGGTCAAGCAGTTGCTGCTCTATTATCTGGTGATCCTACTGGACAGTGGCACGTTACCATTGGTAACCCACTAAACCCGATTGTAGTTATTGGTAATTTAGCATGTACAGATACTTCAATTAATTTTGAAGGACCTATGGGATTACAAGATTTTCCAGAGAGAATGGTTGTTGAAATCACATTAAAACCAGCAAGACCAAGAGATAAAGCAGAAATTGAAAGTATGTTTAACACAGGTAGAGGTAGATTCTATATACAACCTGCGGATGAGATTGATATTAACGCAACAGTTGATGTTAATGCGTATGGTAAAACTCAAAAATCACCAAAGGATAAAGAATTAAGAAAACATTCAAACGGATAATATGAACTTAAAATCTATAAATAATAAAAAAATAAAGGATGGTAAGTTAAGAATAACCGAACCAACTATATTGTTTCCTAAAAATGCTGAAATCAGGGCAGTTCATGAAGTTTCAGCAGATGAGACATGCCGAATTGATATGATATCAATCAAGTATTACGGGCTTGCAGATTACTCTGATCTTATTTTAAAATTTAATAATATATCTAATCCTTTTTCAATAACTGAAGGCGATGTTTTAAATATACCAGATAAAGACGCAATACTAAAAGCCTGGAAAACAATTAAAGGAATAGGAAGCCAAAAAGATAAATCAATAAGGGATCAGTTTGTTGACTCTAAGAGATTAACAGTTAAGGACGCTAAGAGAGCAGAGTATCTAAAGAAAAAAGCTGCGCAAAAGCAAAATGGATCAAAACAAATAGTTCCGCCAAATATACTAAAAGACGGAGACAAGAATATCGACATTAACGGAGACGTGATAATATTATAGAATGGCATTAGAAGGTAAAATTTTAACAAGGTTAGAACCAACAATAAAACTAGATGAACATAATTTTGACTCGTTTGGCGAGCAAGAGGGTGATAATCCAGGTGATGCGAACATAACTAGAGATCTTGGGGTTGAATTTCCATTAATTATTATTAATGGGTATCAATTCAATCGAGCAGATATAAAGTCTTTTGAGATTTCATTAGACGAATTTGTTCCAACAATAGAACTTACTGTAATTGACAATGATGCTAGATTTAATGTAGACTCTTTTCCAAGAGACGGAGATGTAATAACAGTAAGACTATCAGCAAGACCGAAAGACGATTACAAAGATATTAGAATAGATTTTGACATTACAAACGTAGAATCTCCACCTGTTAGTGTAATATCTAGAGGGTCAGGTGGTGCTAAGTATTCATTTGCCGGCGAGATGAAAATTCCAGGGATAAATGCAGAGCAGTGTAAATCTTACGGTAAAGGAACAACAATAGATCACTTAGAAAAAATAGCTACTGATTTAAAAATAGGATTTGCCTCTAACGTTGATACAACTGACGATGAAATGAATTGTGTAACAACATACGAGCCTATTATAGATACTATTACAAATCTAGTAAAACACTCATATGTTAATGATGATTCTTTTCAAACATACTGTATCGATCCTTTTTATTATCTGACATATGTCGACTTAAATATAATGATAAATGCAGAGGATGATTTTGAAGATGCTGTTGCAGCAATGAACGATGATATGAACGATACCAAAGGACCGGACGCTAGCAATACAACGAATGAGATGGCAAGCACTTTAATACTTAGCACAAAGTCAGAACTTGAAGGATCTAATTTACATATTGATAAATATTCTCTTAAAAATAATGCAGGTACTATTGCAAAAAGAAATGGCTACAAAAGAGTATTGCAATACTTTGAAAACGACTCTGATGAAGGATTAGTAAACTTCGATATTGAACCTTTATCTTCAAATGAAATGAAGGACATTGCCGAGCCCATGAAAGGACGTAGGGATGAGGAGAGATACAAACAAGAAATAAAGTATAAATATGTAGGTAGAAGGAACAGTGACCCTGAGACTTCGAATACGCACTTAAATTACAACTTTGCAGGTATACATAATCAGCAAAATCTACAGGAACTAGATAAAATGACTCTTGAGATTGAGCTATCTACATGGAATCCTGCATTATATAGATATCAAAAAATACCTGTTGTTATTTTTCACGAAACAGACTCGCAGGTTTTAGTTGATACACAGGTAAAAACCACAAAAGAAGAACTTGGTTTTGAAGCACAACCAGAATCTGATCCTGATTTACCAACTAACGGATCTGCACAAGCAGTAGATGAATTCTTAAGCGGATTTTATATTATAGGATCTATTAGATACACATACAAGGGAGGGGCTATCAGACAGCACTTAACTCTTTTAAGAAGAGAATGGCCAAGTAGATTAAATAATTTACAAGGTTAATAGCTACAAACTAATAAGAATATATACTATATGTCAGATTTCAAGAAAATATCAGATTTTAGAAAAGGTAAAAGAGCAAGTCAACAATACCAAGATCCAACTTATATGTCGTTTCTTATGTTGTTTGATTTTGCAGATGCTGCCAATTCGCCTCTATTAGCAGACCCTGCTGAGGATTATTTAAAGAGACTATCATCTGAAGGAGAAACGTCGGAGTATTATAAAGAAAAATTAGAAGCACTTCAAAACTTTAAAAAAGCTTTAAAACTTATTAATAATGAAATGCCTTGGTTTTGGCAAAGTTTATCTGGTTTAGAAAAAATACAACAGTATAATCCGTTAAACCCGTATTTTGGAGGAGATGATGCTGTAATAACTATAGGAACTTTAGAGTCTATTAACCTGACAATATCTGGTTTAATGCACTTATATAGAAAAGCTGTTTTCGATGAAAGAAAATGGACGTGGGTTTTACCAACCAATTTAAGAAAATTCAGAATGTATATTTACGTTACTGAAGTTAGGGCTATTAAAAACATGTCTAAACCTACTTTAAGTGGAGTTGATCTAGGAGGATTTCCAGATAATTTTAAACCGAAAATAGGTATAGATAATGCAAATTCCGGAATTTCAGGAACTAGTGGAAAACCTTATTTTATGTTTGCTCTTAAATTTTGTGAATTTGATTTAAAATCTGGAACAACTATATTTGCAGATTTACAAAAAGCAACGCCAGAGGTAGCAACCGGAGAAATATCAATAACCTATGAAGCATTATATGATATGGAAGCTAGGGTATTAAATGGTATTGTAGAATCTGTTTACAACACTGATGATTTATCGCCATCGCCAGATTCGGAGAATAAAGAACTTAATAGTGTAGGGGATTGGCTAAAAGATCAAGCTGTTCAAAAAGCAACAGCATTTGCTGATCGAGCAGTTGGAGATTTAAAAAACACAGCTATCCAAAAAGTTAATGAATTAAAGCAGCAAGCTAAAGATGCGACAGTAGGTCGAGTTAATGCAGCTGTTAATAATCTATATAAGGATTTTGTAAAAGGAGTTGATAACATCGCAAATCCTGCAGCAAACGCAAATAATATACAAAGCGTTATTGCAGATAACGTACATGGTTTAGTAGATCAAGGACAGACTATTGGAGATGCGCTAAACTCAGCGGCTGCAAAATCTCTAGGTAATATACACGAATAATGGCAAGAGACAAGGAACTAGAAAAAGATAATATTAGAGAAACTCACTGGCTAGGCGAGGTGGTTGATAATGTAGATCCTTCTCTTTTAGGAAGATGTCGAGTTAAAGTTTATGGTAAGTTTGATTTATTAGAAAATGAATCAATTCCATGGGCAACTCCAATGAACAGAGATAATGCAGGAGCACATTCAATTCCAAGAGTTGGAGATATTGTTGCGGTTAGATTTGACAATGGTAACATATATCATCCTGAATACTGGTTTCAAATTAACCAAAATAAAGATCTTAAATCAGAAGTTTTAGAACAAGATCCTGATAATGCACATGATGTTGTTAGTTTAGTATATGATGCCGAAAGAGACATAAGAATATATTCATCAACTAAAGATGGTTTGGTAATTACAAGAGGAAGCGGCGCTAAAAAACGACCACTTATACAAATCGACGAGGAAGGGTATATCAAAATATCAACAGACCAAAAAATCTTTCTAGATTCTGGTGATATATTTTTATCAAACAAGGGAGAAGAAGGTGCTGATGAGTCAGAGCCTGCTGTTCGTGGAGTTAGTTTAGAGAAATGGTTAAATGAATTTCTTGATGAATATGAAAGACACTGGCATCCAACAGGGACCGGTCCATCAGGTCTACCTGCGTTTCCAACACCAATGTTTGTAGACGCGTTGAGAGCGAAGCACGTAGATTATCAACAGACTGGTAAATAGGATATATAGTCTATAAAACAATACAATCATGCCGGCAAAATGGCCTTTATTTATTAATAACGTATCTGCAAAACTAACAGCAAGAAGTGCAGAGAGTATGGGATTACCTCCTAATGCTCCTGGTATTGGAGACTTTGCTTCGTTTCTGGCAGATGAATATGTTGCCGCAGTATCAACAGCACAAACACCATTCGGAAATACACATAGTAATGCTGGTGTAAAGCCAGTTTTAGCGGAAGGATTTGACAAGGCATTTAAAAAGCTTTTCGAAGATTATAAAACCTCTCTTGAAGATAGAAAAACTTTATCACAGTACCAGTCTATTACGGAAATACTTCCAGAATCCGATCTAACATTTGACGCACAGTGCGAGATAGAAAAATGGACTTCAGAGAATACAGACACTCTTCAGAAGTTTAATTACTATCCTCTATATGAATCAACATGCCCGGTCCCATATCCAGAGGAGGATCCGAATGACACCGCAAATGATGGAGATATAGATTTTAGTGTAGTTACTAAAGCAAGTTCAGATATAAATACACCATCCCATAATTACGTTGTTCGATTTATAATTAAAAAATTTAATCCAGAACAATCTTTTAAAATAAGATATACAATAAACGAAATTGAACAATCTCCGCTAATAGTAGGTTCAGTAGGATCTGGCTCGATATCATCGGGTTCAGGCAGCGGATCAGGCTCAGGTAGTGGAGCTGGGGGTAACACTGGCTTTGCTGTAATCAACGTGCCCACAGTTCCTGGTAAATATACATATACATTTAAAGAAATACTAGATATGTCCGGTAAATCTTTAATCAAAACAATAAATAAGACTAAATCAATTACTATAAGTGATGGTGGAGTATTAGAGAAACTAAGTGGCATTGATGAAAAGTTACAAGGAGACGCTGCAGGATATCCAGAGAATATTACTAAGCCTATTAGAAATACTATACCAGATCTTACTGAAGAAGAAAAAATAGATGTTCTAGTTAGTAGAATTCTAACAGGGAATGATAATTCAGCAGGATATAAGCTATGGGTAGAGCTTCTAAAGTATGGAACAGAGATACCATACAGATACAGGGGTCTTTCTAGAAAGATATACGATAAAATAAAATCTTTAGAAAAAGCATGGAGAAATGCCGAAAAAGAAGAAAGAAATAAAGTAATAAATGATGGAGGTAATAAATATTCTTTAACAAGTACACTTATTATACCGCCCCTGTCTACTGCGGATTATCAGATTAATCAATATGTCTTTCAAGAAGAGCATAAGCAAAGGCCAGAAGAAATACCAGAAGAAATAAAACAAGGCTTAATTAAAGCCTTCACGTACGTTCCGTCAATTGATGGAGCGGTTGCCACATACACTAGCCAAGCCGGTCGATTATGGCGAAAACGCGGAAAGGATTTACTATATGAAAAAGAGCAAGAAAGATGGTGGGAAACTCAAAGGAAGTGGGCCAACTACATGGAAGAGATAAACTCGCAGGATCAAGAGGAAGATGGTGAGGATCCATATGAGATAATGGCAGGTGCTATTATTAAATACTGGCAATCAGCAGCAGCTCAGCCATTTACAAGTGGGCCGCCAATTCCACCATGTAATATAACCGCTCCGTTACTTGGGGTGTTTGCTCCAATATATTATGGTAGCAAGACATCACTTGCAAACGATTTAAGAAGAGCATGGAACAGCGGTAAGATTTTTGAAGTTCCTCCGGCTACTCCGGTTGCTGCCACTCTAGTTGCAACCGCAGTTGCATGCGCATGTGCAAAGCACTTATTAAAATTAAAGTTTTTATATTTAGGTGGAATAGCAACACCAGGTGGTCCAATTCCTATGGTAGGATTCATGCCACTCTCATTTTAAAAAAAGTATATATAACCTATAAAATTATTTATTCACTATTATTAACAATTTAAATTAAAAAAAGAATGTCTACAGACGTTAAAACAAAAAGAGTAAGACTAACTAAAGAAGAACCAGTCGCTCAAGAAACAAAAAAAAATGACAAATTAGCATACTTAGAAAATGCTAATGTTCCACTCGAAGAATTCGACTGGGATGCTCACCAAGCGTCATGTCCTTCAAGATCTAGAAAGATAAACAAAGGACTTAAAAACACAGGTAATTATAACGTATATTCTCATGAGCCGTATGCACAAGATCTTTTAGATCTTTTTAACGGATATGAAGAGGCTAAACCAGCTCAGATGAAAGTTGAGGTTGGTGAAATCTATTCGGGTACTATTTATAGTATAAACGAAGAGTGGGTTGCGGTTGATATCGGATATCGAGAAAATGTATATGTTAATGTCTTAAAAGAAGAAATTAGCGTTAGGGGATTATTTGTTCCAGATGCTGAGGTTAAGATTCAAGTTCTTCAAATGGGCGGAGGTCGAGGATTCGTATTAGGATCTATCAGTGCAGGTATTAAATCAGCGGTTGTTAAGGAAATAATGGAATCTATTAAAGACGGTGCAACCGGATATATGGGTACAGTTTCTCAAATGATACCAGGAGGAGGTTATATTGTAACCGTACAGGGGGTTGAATGTTTTATGCCAGGTTCTTTAGCTGGAATTAACAAATTAGCAGACTTTGAATCTATTGTAGGAGGCAATATGTATGTTGTTCCTGTAAGTTTCTCAGAAAAAAGAGGAACTATTGTAGTATCTCACAGAGAATATTTAAAAGCAATGATTCCTTCTAAAATCGAAGCACTGAAGGAAAATCTAACACAAGATCTTACAGGTAAAGTTACAGGTTCTGCAAAATACGGAGTATTTGTAGAGTTTGATGAATGTTTAACTGGAATGATTCACGTTAATGATCTAACTCCTGAATTATTAAAAGCACATAGAGCTAGGGAAATTAAACCTGGAGATGATATCGCATTTAAGATTAAAGAAGTTGTATCGAACGAAAAGATTATCCTAACACAGTTAGATGCAAAACCAGTTGTTGACTTATGGGATGGTATTACTGATAGAATCAAAACACCAAGTGAAATTGTTGGAACAGTTCGAGCAGTAAAAGACTACGGTATCTTCGTAGACATCGAAAAAGGAGTTGCTGGACTATTACATATTTCAGAAATTGAAGATGTTATAGATTTAGAAACTATTAAACCTGGAGATAATATTACAGTACAGGTTACTAGAATCGATGCAGACTCTAGAAAGATTTTCTTGAAAATCTAAGACTACTTTATTTTTATAAACTAAAGGCCCATTCATTTTATGTTTGGGCCTTTCTTATTTATAATCATTATAAATTACAAAATAAATGTATAAAAGTTTTTTTATATCAATAAAAAGTGTTATATTTATATATAATTAAAAAGCTAATAGATATGTCAACCGAATTAAAATCACTTAAAGGTCAATTCCACAATCAAAAGACAAATGAAATGGAAAACACTGAAATGTCACTAACTAGATTCAGTGGAGGTAAAGAAGGTATGAAAGTACAATTTACAATGAGAGATCAAGGAGATTTCTTTACACACATTACTCTTAATAAAAAAGAGATTCAAAAGTTAATTAAAGAACTTCAAGAAAACTTTGAACTTTAAAAAATAAAAACATGAAATTTAAAGAATTAAAATTTAAAAAATTAGGATGGGGAGGAATAAACGCAACTCATCATTTCGATAACGGATTAATATTGAGTGTTGCCGCTGGTAAATCAGCATACTGTACGCCAAGAGAAGATTTAAATTCTGAAAAAGAACATTCTTCTTTTGAGATTGCAATATTGCATGAAGATAATATACCTTTCTTTACTAAATTGGTAAAACCAGGAATTAATGACGATGTTATCGGATGGGTAGGCCGAGACGATATTAATGAATTATTCCCATTGATAAATAATATAACAAAAAAGGAGATTTCTGATTTTATTGAAATATCTAACATACTTGAAAATGATTAGAAAGAAACTACATAAGCATCAAGATTTACCAATTGTTATAGATTTAACAGGGCCCGATGGCAATGCACTTGCACTACTTGCGTATGCTAAAAAGTTTTCACAAGACTTAGATAAACCATATGAACAGTTACTTAAGCAAATGCAAAGCGGAGATTACGAGAATTTAATCAGGGTTTTTGATGATGCATTTGGTGATTTTATAATTCTAGAAAGATAGTTTCAATATTATCATAATATATCTTGAATATATAAACTAACTTAAGTTTAACATATATTCGAGGATGAACACATTTAATGATTCAGAAATACTAAAAAACGCACTGGTAGGGGTCGAGTTTGAATTTTATTCAAATCTCCCTATCGAAGAAACAGCGAAAAAGATTGGAATTCTTTTAAACAAGAAGATTCAAATAGAAGACAAGGCACATAGTGAATTTGAACCGACTGCTGATCATTTTAAACTAGAGCCAGATATGAGCGGTGGTGCAAAGCTAATGGAGCTTGTCACTGGCGCAATACCATATTATAGCGCTAGATTAATGATCATTAATATGTGTAAATGGATTGAAGAAAACGGATATACTACAGATAGATCGTCAATTCACTTAAACATATCTTTTGACAAAAATAAAATTGAGGATAAGAATAGGATTTCTAAAATGAATGTTCTTAAATTTATACTTGATTTTAAAGAAGATCAAGTATTTAAGTTTTTTCCAACTAGAAAGGATTCAGCTTATGCTAAATCTATAAAATTTGTACTACCTAAGACTGGTATGAGTTTCTTTAACGGAGAACATATACACTCACAAAACTTCATCTACCCTGATTCTAAATACTATGGGATCAATTTCGACAAAAGACATAAGAACTATTTAGAATTTAGATATGTCGGAGGTAAGGATTGGGAAAAGAAAACAACATCGATCTTATACATGTTAGATCAATTCCTAATACAACTTTGGAATTCGACTGAAGATAAACATTTCACACAACTTAATGCAATAGAGTTAAAGAGGATATTGGCTGAGAATAAAAGAATACTCGACGCTAGGTTAGATTGGAGACATATTGAAAAACAATGGAAAAACGTAGAATTTACAGTCGATTTAAGAAAAGATCCACAGATTTTAGATTTACATTGGCAAAATATTAAAGAAAGAGTAATAAAATTGTTTACACATGGATCACTAATCAAAGGACATATCAACTATGACTCTGATACGGGTAAAGTCCAAGTAAACAAAGGTGAATTACAATATTGTGTTGAACTTGAACGATATGATTTTATTGAATGTGATATTCGTGGTGAACTATTTTATTGTGATTTGTTTAGGTGCACTGTAAATGGATCTGATATTCATGATTGTAATTTTTATGATAACAGTGAAGTTATTTCTTCAAAGTTAAAAAGCTGTTATATTCACCAAAGTGTTAAAATAAAAGATGGTTATATATATGGTGATGGTATCTTAAAAGGTTCCATGGAAGACGGTATATTTAGAGAAGGAAGATACGATAAAAAATTAGCAAAGTTTAAAGGAACTGAAAAGATCCTATATGACGAAGTTTAAAAATAAATAATAAAAAATGAGTAATATTTTTGTAGGTCAAGAATCATGGCTAGATGATATAGAACCAGGAGGAGATTGTTTTAATGCATTTGCATTAGAGCTTGCTGATGATGTAACAGGTTCATGTATGATTCCAATGAATTTACCAAGAAAGGAAGTTGACAATATAATTAAAAGAGCTAAGAAGTGGTTTTATAAAAACTATGAATATTCTGTCAAAGAAAGTTTTGTGGTTTTACCTCACGCTCTATTTGAGTCTGAAAAATTTAAAGCAACGAGATCTTTTACATTACCAGGAATGGACCCAACAACTCGCGGAAACGAAATATACTCTGTATATGGATGTTCAGAAACTGGTTCAAGATGGGGAGGTTCAAGCGATATTGATTTTCAAAAAGGAGATTTCAGTATGGAAAGAATGATGATGCAAGGAACATATGGCGGTGCAAACACGGCGGCTGCTGCAGAAAACTTACAATCATATGTAATTAACGAAAGTTTTTATGATCTTGCTAGACAAATCATAGATAACCCAATTAGTTTTAATTATAACCAATTAACACACGAACTTAAATTTACCGGAGAAACGCCTAAAAGGGATGTTATACTAGAAGTATATGAAACAATCCCAGAATGCGCTCTCTTTGGAGATGAAGCATTCTTTAGATATTGTGCCGCTAAGATTAAAGTTTCTTTAGGTCAAAAACTAGGAATATTCGGATTTACATTACCTGGAAATATTCAAGTAAATGCAGATCTTATACAGGGATTAGGAGAAGGAGAATTAGAAGCAATAATTGAAGAAATAAAAGGAGACGAAGGAACGGATTGGATGATGCATTCTTAAACGTATATATAATCATATGGAGTTTTACGTAAAAAATATAGGAGAACCTGGTTACAAGGCTGATGTGATGCAACAAGACAACGAACTGTCAATGTTGTTAACACAGATACAAACAATGCTTTTCACAAGAAAAGGAGAAGTATTGGGGCAACCTAATTTTGGAGCAAATTTAGAAGATTATGTTTATGAATTTAGATACAACGATTTTCAATTAAAAACAATTATTGATAATCAAATAGCAGAATATATTCCGCTTGCTTCTAAATATAGTGTTAGCGTTGACATCGAAGTAGTTGATGACGTATCAAACCACGTAGTCTTTTTAGACATTACAGTAGATTCTAGATTCCAATTAGGAGTCTATATATAAAATTATAAAAATAAACAATGGCTGAATTTAAATTTTTAAATGCAACTAGATTAAGAGCAAATGATATGATCACGGATACGAGGTCATATATGTCTCGTTTATATGGAAGGACTAGTGAACTATTCACGACTGCTTCTCCATTCTCACAAATCTTGGATGTATTATCTGAAATTACTAAACTAATTTTCTTCTATGTTGAAGACGCAACAGTTGAACAGAATATATTAACTGCTCAAAACCCTGAATCAATATACGGACTTGCAAGACTAGCAGGTCACGACGCATTTAGAGGAGCAAGTGCATATGGTGAAATTAAAATTAGGTTAAACACTTCAGCATCTACTGATATTGCAGGAGACGCTCTTAATATACCACAAAATGCTATCATAAAATGTACAGCAAACGGTTTAGAGTATATTTTAAAAACAAACAACGATCAATTTAGAATTGAAAAAAGTAACGCTGCGTATATTCGTATCCCAGTTGTACAGGGAAAGACTGAAACACAGACCGTAACAGGAACTGGTGAAAAACTACAGTCTTATAATATAGTTACTAAGAAAGCAACAGATCATCATTCAGTTAGAGTAAGTGTCAATAGCACACTATGGTCTAAATACGATTCTTTATATGATATGAAGGTAGGTACTCAAGGGTATCTTGTTAAAACAGGGATTAATGGAGGATTAGATATTTATTTTGGAAATGGTTCTTTTGGTAAAATACCAGTAGCAGGATCTTCTATTGAAGTAGAATATTTAAATACAGACGGAACAAAAGGTAATTTATCAGGATCTAAAGATCTTACTTTTAAATTTGTAACTGAAGGTTTTGATTCATTAGGAGAAACATATGACTTAAACGAATTGTTAGAGTCTTCTTTTACTGCTGCGCCTAAAATGGGAGCAGATCCTGAATCGGTAGAATTAACTAAATTAATCGCACCGTTACAGTCACATTCATTTGTGTTGGCAAATCCAGAATCATTTGAACATTTCCTTTCAAGATATGGAATGTTTTCTTATTTAGATGCGTACAATACAACAGATGATGGTTATATCGATGATGACAATGTAATATATTTATTTATGTTACCTGATACTGCTAAAAAATTAAGCAAAAATAAAGATTATTTTAGTTTAGCATTAGATGAGTTCTTTTTCTCAAGCGACGAAAAGAATGGATTCTTAGAATTACTTGAAAATAGCGGACAACAGATGGTTACGACAGAAGTTAAGATCGTAGAACCTGATGTTCAATATTTTAGCATGGATGTTAAAGTTAGATATTTTGAAGGATATAACAAACCTGCACTTTATTCTGAAATACGTTCTAGAATATCGGATTATTTAATCAATATAACAAGAAGAGATCGTTTACCAAAGTCAGACATTATCGCCCTTTTAGAGAGCGTTGAGGGGATTGATTCAGTAAATGTAAGATTTATATCTAAAGTAGAGGAAGATGCAAGGAGATTAGGATATTACACCCTGAACAAAGTTACAGTTACTCCTTCTACTCCAGTACTAGAAGATATTGGTAATGGAAAACAAAAATATGTTTTCTTTAAAAGAACAGTTACTGAAAGAAAAATAAGTTTTGAACCTAACGCTGCATTACCAGAGGATGTAATTAATTTAGATTCTTTTGGTGATATATTATTAGGAAAAGAAGAAGTTGCCCTATTCAGAGGAGGTTGGTTAGATCGCGATGGCGTTGTAATACCTGATGATGCTAAACTTGGAGAACAAGCTGCATTATCTATTTATTTCGATGAACCGGCGGTACCTAATACAATATTCTCTAAAATACAGGCTAAAAATAGAAGAGCACTATAATGGCATCATTAATACAAAATCTATTTAAGAGCAGACAGAAGCGAAACTATACTATCCGAGAGAGCGTTATGGATAATCGTAAGAATCAGGGGAATGCGTATGAAGACAACATGTTAAGGAAATCTATATCTCCTTATATTGTTAGAAATAATAGAATGAATGATTTTGTAGTTTTAATCCAGAAAGTATTAGCTGACCTTGTTGGTTCGGTAACATACTTAAAAGGATTTAAATCGTTTACAACTAAAAAAGATTATAAAAACTTTAGATAATGGCGCAGATTTATCAAAATTTAAGATTTTTCGATAGTGAATCTAACGACCTAAATTTAATTTATGACAATGAATTAAATATATGGAAAGGGGTTTCATATTTGCCATTAGTTTCAACTGGACTATATGAAACACTAACCCTACACGTTTTAGAAGAAGTTGCAGGATCTCTTGGTGAAAAATTGCATGTGACTCCAATCGCAGAGTCCGCTGGCGTAGTCTCTTTTAAATTTAAATTTAAAGATGATTATAATACTAGCGAGGATGTATTTTTATATAGCGCTAAACAAGATGCTGGAGAATTATATATACAAATAGACGATTCACAAGTAGGTCAACTACTTCCAGCAACTACTTCAGTATCAACATCTAATGGTGTCAAAGTAGTTACAGATAATTTAAAAGCTACTCCAATCACTTCACAAATTGCATTAAATTCTGACATTGAAGGTTTTCATATCAGGACGTTATACGTAACAGAGTTGATTAATGGAGTTGAAACTAGAGAGATTGCACAAATTAAAGTATATGGTGAAGTTGAAGGAGAGGATGAAAGATTAAGAACTCTACTTTCTAACATGGGAATGAACTTAGATGACTTAGATTATTTTATATTTAAAGACTCTAACATACAAGAACAATCTCCTGATTTTATTATATTAAACCAAAAACGTAAAGAGTTGCTTTTACAAGCTTCTCAAATCAAACCATTTATTGGAACTTATAAAGCTCTATTAAATGCAATTGATTTCTTTGGATACGATAAAATCACACTAAAAGAATATTGGCTAAATATTAACGAACAATCTGAAAATTTTGGAAAATTAAAAGCAGTTGCTGTTCCAAATCAAGATGTTGTTGGTTTCTTAGCTGACAAAAATAAAGGAGGAGAGTTACCAAACTCAAACCAAAAGAAAACTTCAAGATTTAGTTTAGTGTATCGATTAAATACACCAACAGGTCTTCAGGATGAATGGGATATTCCAACAGTTCAAGAGACTATTGACTATTCTCCAGATGAGGTTTTAATTAAACTATATGGATTAAAAAAGAAATTACAAAAAGATTACCTACCACTACAAGCTAAGATCGTAGATATAACGGGTGAAGGTGATTACTTTTCTCAATTTAATCAAAATGTATGGAATAATCAGCAATCTATAAAAACACAAACGGCTGGAATAGAATTTAATCCAGTTGTAAAGCCAGAAGGAAGAAACATATTTATTGAAGATTTACGTAAAGTTGATTATAGACTTACAGGATTTGGTCAAGATTTTAATACAATTCCCTCTGCGGATAAATTAAATATATCAGAATCTATTACAGATTTTTATACTGAATACTATAATAGTAATTTAGATACATTCAACACGGTTGATGGAATTCCAATTGGAGCTCCAATAACCCTACAGATTGATGGAATAGCAGATCAATGGGATGCTGCTGAATTTTCATTCATGGATGCTACTGACACAGGAGACCATTTATTAACTTGGAACAACTGGTGGCATCGTGGAGTTTATGAAATTGAATGGGTACTAAGAGGACCAAAGAATTATCTAAGATCTTTCAGAGGACCTATTGAAGAATATATCAATTTCCCAATGACATTACCATATGTTGGATCATATACAGTTGAAGCTAACCTATATGATTTATACAACGTAAAGAGTACTAAAATATTAAAAGACGCTGTTGAAGTTAAAAACAAGAACGTTGAAGTTTATGGATTAACTCAGTTAGCAACAAAGAAATTAGATTGGAAAGGATATAAACACACATGGGATGCAGCTGGTTCTAGTTGGGATTGGTCAAGAGAGAACATGTTGCCGGTACAAGATGTAATAGGAACTTATTATTTATCAATGGATCGAGCTAATTATATTTACGATGAAGATGAATACGGTATACCTGCATCGACTGTTAGAAGATATCAAGATTCTAATAGTTCAAGTGGATTTAGCGAAACAGCAGGTCCATATCAATGGGCATCTCTTAAAAAGCATCTATGGAACGACGGCCCTAATTTAACTTGGGAAATGACAAGAGTCGGATCAGATATTAATTCGTCTTTTCAGATCTGGGCAGTACCTAACAATCAATGGATTAATATTACACAAGAAGATTCAGTAACTGGTGTAATCTCAAGAGATAGTTATGAAATAGTAAATACAATTCCACCAACATCATATGCTACAGCGCAATGGCAGTTAATTGCAGATGAACTTAGTAGTTTAGATTCTAACGAACATCCTATACTTTCTAAATTCAATTATAATCCAATATTTAAAGATAACTTACCGTTTGATGTCGATGGAGATTCAATATCTTTCCCGAATACTGAAGATCAATTATTATACATATTAGCAGTTGGTAAAGAACCTACAAGAACATATGATTTTAAATATGTTTGGATGAGTAGCATAGAAAATTACACGCCGTATACGTCAGCAATTCGTGAAAAAATAAACTTTATAAGTTATAACCCTAGCTTTGATGACACCTATATAATAAATAGTATGGCAGAATTAAATCTTTTAAATCATTTGACATTTTCTTACGATTTAACTAATATGCCTGGGGTAATTAGTCAACAATGGAAATTAACTAACAATACATTAAATATCGAAGATATATATTATAGTAATCCAATATTAACTCACCTATTTAGCGATAGGGGATATTATACAATATCATTAGATCTATTGGATTCTAACGGGAACAAAAATACAGTAAATAAAAATATATTAAAAATAATCTAAAATGGCAAGTATCACAACAATCAACGGAACAGACAGTCTATCTTCGTCGAGAATCGTATTAAACGACAATTTTCAACAGATGAACGATGAGCTAATTAGCATCGGTAATTTACTTGATGTAAACACACAAACACTAACCCTTACAGGAGCGGTAGCGGCATCATCGTTAAATATCTCTAATGTATTATCAGCGGATTCAACTGCAGTTACGGTATTAAAGCCAATGACAGTAGATGGAGCGTTAACTTTAGAAGATGGTTTAATTTATTCTGTGTCTACTGGATCAGTAACTGTTATGCCTTCAATCTACACTAAATCAACTTACGTGTTAAATGGATCTGCTACAGGTTTATCAAACGTAAATGTTGTTGCATTAGGAGTAGAAGGTCAATGTGTAACTTTTATCGCAGACGGAGCCTTTGATATTGACGCAACTAATATTGCAGGAGTTTCAGCTAACTTTACAGTTGGAGATAACGGAACGTTAACATTAAGACAAGTTAATTCTTTATGGTATGTTATTGCACATGCTAACACTACATTAACTTTTTAAAAAAATAAAATAAGTAAATGGCTACACCATTAATTAGAATTCCTCAAGAACAGGGAGGTACTATGTATGCTTTCTCTAGCGCCGCTAGGGATTTAACACGTGCATATTATAATCCAGATATTGTTTTTGAGTATTCAAAATTCGCATTATTAGATTTACCAGTTGTTGACGAGCCTTCTGGTGGAGCAACAAATAATTACATACAATTTAATAATTTATTCGAAGGTGGCCCAGTTGCCCCAGTTAACGGAGTACCTGGTATTGCGCCAAATTATGATGGAGACAGCCCTGACGATAACGCAAACCGTCATTTTGCCACCACGTTCCAAAACTACGCCCTTAACTTAGAAAACTTTATACTAACAGACGACGATTTTGACAATTCAATATATTCTTCTGATGCTGAAAAGATCTTTTTTAAGTGGTTAAACGAAATTGGAGCATTTAGAACAAGACCAGCTAATTCACAAGAAGCTGCATCAGGATATAATAGAGTAGTAGAAGAAAATGATTCAATACAAAATGGATCGGAATATAGCCAAGTGGTTAAATATTTAGGAAACGTAGATGTTACTAATGACAAAAATTATAATGGTGATACTTATAATGAAGTCTTTATTAATGTACCAACGTCAGCTGGATATACTCCAACTGTTTTATTTAAAAACTCAAGCTATAACACGACTGCTACATCATACGAACCTGGTTCTTTTATTAACGGAAGAGACGGACAAGCACATCCAGATGCTAATATAAATTTAGGGTCTTTAGCGGATTCAAGTGATGGTACGATAAATATTGATCCAAATTCAACTTATAATTACGGTATTGAATGGAGCCCAATAACATATGCTGCTATTGAAGGTGATGCCAAGCTTAACACAATTCAAGATTATTCAAAAAGAGGTGGAGACTTTAGATTTAATGCGATCTTAGTATACTATGATGTATATTCTAAATCTAACCCTGGCAATAGAACAACAAACTTATATGGAGTTATATTATTAGATAACTTTAAAAATGATCCAAATAGTACTGGATGGTACTTACCGGAATTAAGCAAATATAAGCCGAACGAAGTAACAGGTTTAAATGGTAATGCGTTTGCATTAAAATTAAACGTTAAATTTAATTCTTCTTTAGATAATGTAGGTATTGAAACAAATATCAATGACTTTACTACATTCTCAATGGATTTATTCTTTGATACTACAAGTTCTTTAGAAAACGCTGCTAAAATATTAGCAGAAGCAAGTCATAGATTTAATATTATGTCTGACAGGCTTGATGAATTAGAAAACTTAATGATGACTTCAATTGATCAAAGTTCTATTTCAGCTAAAGTTATAGCATTAGAAAAATCTATAGAAGACGCTTCACTTAACTTTAAAAACGCTGGTTCTATTTTAGATATTATATCTAAGACGAACGACAGGTTAAATCAAGTTATTAACGGTAAGATACCAACATCTATTCAATATAATACAGATGTTATATCTGCAGGAAACGGAATCTTAATAGATAAAAGTAATCCTCAGAAAATAAAGATACAAAACGTAAACAACGGATATAGTCTTAATCAGATACATATCTACGATTTAGTAAGCGAAGGAGTTGAAGTTAAAATAGACAAAGATCTTGCATGGAATCCACAAGAAGCGGATATCACTGGTATTTGGACAAGAATAAAAAGATATGATAATTTAATTAGAGTATATACTGAAGACGAGGACTTTGTAAGAGACTTAGATATATACTTAGATGATAGTGTTATTCCAGTTAAAGTAGGACAGGTTATTAAATTAACTTTTAAAACTTCAATTGATCATATGAATAACAATAAAATTAATATATTCGTAGGTAAAAAAGGTAACTGGAAATTAATAAATACGATCAGCGAAACAGATCTATTAAGCAATAAGCCATATATCGAATTAGTTTGCGTTGATGAAATAAACAAGACATTCGAACTTGAAATTATAAGATAACTATGAGTGCACAAAATTCAATATCGCAATTACTTGAACAGTTTCTAGAATTAAACACTAATTCTCTAGAAACTTTCAATCGTATTAATGAGGCGATCTCAACAGATAAAGAAACAGTTACTGTAGATTTATGGGATCCTTCTGGTGAAGGAGTTAAATCAGTACAGATTCCTGCATTTGGATATTTAAAAAGAGAAATTGAAAGACTAAACAAGAATTTAGAATCTATTTCTGGTGTTGAAGGTAGCGGAGCAAATGTAAGATTAAAAGATGGAGCTTATAGAAAAATATACACTTCTAAACTTAAAGGCCCTTCTAAACCAATCACATCACTTGCGGCACCTACTCAATTTAATACAAAGTTAAATGAATTCTTTGAGGACTTTTTAAATCCTTTATTAACTATTAGATTAGACGTTAGTGGTCAAATTCCAGTAGAAACGGAAAGAGTTTATATTGAAAGATTTATTTTTGATTTAAAAGACGGTGCTACATCAGATTCATTTGATGAAATATATAAAGGAGAAAGCGAGATTGTATATAAAGAACTACAAGACAGAATTGCCGAAGACGGTTTAAAATATTATTTAGATTCTGAGGTAATTGAAATGCCAATCAGAACAGTACAATACTTCGGAGACTTTGATGTCACTAAGATATCTAACGAACAGAAGTCAAAGATTGTTGATGGTGTCACTCAAACTAAAACAGTTAAGTTATTTACGCTTGATAAGTTAAGTTACTCAGATGCTTCTAAAACACTTCAAGAGACTGAAGTTTTAAAAGTTTCAGATTCACTAGTGATTAATTCAGGAGAGTTAAGAACAAGATATATCGTTAGATCAATTGATAGTTCTACGTCGCAAGTTGAATTAGAGTTAATTGAAGGATTTGAATCTATTAAAGTAGGATCTAACGTATTATCAGTATATAGAGACATTGATGTAGATTTAGATGTAGAGATTAAAATAGGTTTTGATGAAAAGCAAATAGTATTTATTAAACCAATTGATCCTATTTCAAACATACCTTCAAATGAATATTCTCCAGGTATTGGTTTTTATTCAAATGAATTACAAATATCAACGGAAGACGGAACTATTAAGAACTTAGCATCTTATTATAAGGATGAAGTATCTGATTTCGGACAGTTTATTAAAGCGCTTAGTGTGGATTACATTCCACCGGCAGCGGTTGGTGTAAAACCAAACACGCCAATATTAGCGCCAGATGATTTAAAAGTTATCCAAATAAATAAACACTTAACTGATAACACAACTACTAAAAAGATTAAACAACTTAAATCAGATAAATTAGCCGCTGAACAAAGTTTAAAGAATATTAATGAGGCTATTAAAGTTAAAAAATCTTTATTAAACACTAAGAAATTTAAATCTAAGGTTGAAAGAGACAAGCAACTTAATGAGTTCAGAGCGCTTGTAAACGAAAAAGCGTCTGAGGTTAAATTATTTGGATCAATTGTTGCCGAAATAAAAGCAGCAGCAGATTCAATAGATATTTCAACAGCTTCTCCAAAGTTTAGAGTTAGAGGATTCTGGCCTATACCTTCGCCTAAAACAGTTGGTGAAGAACTTTCTCAAGAAGTTGTACAATTTAAAACTAGATATAGATACGTATCTACTTCTGGTAAAACATCAACAATTGATCAGATTGAATTTAATGATACTACTAACAATACTAAAAAGACTGCAGCCTTTTCAAACTGGATTGAAGTTCAAGGTCCTGTTAGAAAGAGAGAATTAAACGATGCGGGGATATACAAATGGGTAGTGGAAAGCGAAGAAGACGCACAAGCTGTTAATTTTAATTCAATTGATTTACCTATTAGATCTGGTGAAGTTATTGAAATTATGGTTAAATCTGTATCAGAAGCAGGATATCCAGCTAACCCAGTAACAAGTGATTGGTCTGACATAGTTAAGGTAGAATTTCCAGAAGGAGAACTTTCAACAGATTCACTAGCTGGTTTAATTTCACAAAACGAATTAGATAACTTAAAAGTTTCTTTAAAAGAAGATTTAGAATCTGTTGGAGTATACGATCACGTTGGTGATTCATTCACAGTAAATGAAAAGTATTTTGCACACAATGCATCATCACTAGCTTCCGGTTTCTTAACTGGAGAACAAAATCCTATTTCAGTATATGATAAACTTTTAGAACTTCAAAACGAAGTAGAATCTTTAAGAGCCCAGATTGACGGAACTATTGGAGAGTTACTAGTACAGATAATCGACGAAGACGGTAATGTAACACCAGTAACTAATAACAGTAAAGTTAAATTATTTGCAGGATATTATATTGATGAAATACCAACAACAAACGCTAAAGGGTCTATCGTTACTAAAAACTTTAAAATAAATCTTTCTAATACTAAAGCTACTAATTTAGAATTAATTGCAAGGATATTAGGAGACATTGAACAACCTGCATATTCCTCAACCGCAAGTACAGTATGGGGATTACAATCTGGTGCAATAGATCCTGTTGTAAGTTCTAATACATATTACACAACAGAGGGAAAATACGATTTAGCACCTGTAGTTTATCAAAACTTAGATGCAACGGAATCAACAGAATCATATTTCAACGATAGTCCAGTACAATCTGCACAATTAAGAGGTCAATTTTTATATTCAAGGTTTATGAATATTGCAAATGATAACAGTTTATATTTAACAGGTTCTGACGGATCTGGCGGAGATATTGATGCAGCTGATGATTCAGGATATGATACCTTTGAATACGGTATAAACACAGCATATCAAATATCGGGTGTTACTACTAATTCTACAGATAAATCTAAATCTTTCGTGAATGCTACTGCTGCAACATGGTCAGATAGCGCAAGTACTAACGATTATATATGGAACGGAGCATATAATGGTACTAATAATACACCAGGTAGTGTATCTGTTTCTACAGTAACTGCAGCTCTATATGATAATGCAATATTCATACACAAAGATCATCCATTAACGGAAAGTGGGATGGTAGCGCTAGATATTGCTAAGAATGGATTTGTTGGCATGCCTAAAACCGCACCTAGAAGAGCTAGTGATTTATATGGTAAAAAACAAACTCCATTTAGATTAACAAATACTATAGTAGCGACCGCCGGAGTAGGTAGTGGTGCAGGAAGTGGCCCAGTGCTAGGACTTAGAACTGCTGGTAAAAATTCATTCGAACCAAATGATCAATATCTATTAGGAGGACATTCATGTGGATCATTTTTATATGTATCTCCACTAGGAAAAGATTCCTTAGTTGTTGATGCTAGTAATAAAAGAGGAAAGAAGATAATCGAAGGAAGCAGTTCTAACGCAATAAACATTGATATGGTATTTCAATATAGAATGACAGATTATAGCGGAACAGGGGATACTGGTAGAGGTAGAGTTGGAGGAATTATTAGTAATTCTCTACAAAACTTAACATACTCTAAAATAATAGGTATAGATATAGTAGATTCAAACAATACTGATTTTCAGTTTGACGTTGAAGTGTATTCTAAGTATAGAGCAACTGGAAAGAATATAAATTCTATAACCTCTTCAATGTTAACTAACTACACAAGCAATGGAAAGTACACGCCATTCAGAGGAAGAAGCGTTGATTTTTCATTACCTAACATCAGAGAAGAGTTTTAGACATAACCCAATCAGGTTCCTCTTAAAATTATGATATATAATTTAACTAAAAAGAGGCATCAGGAATGGCTATAAATTTTAACACGAACAATAAGGAAGAAGAATCTTCATTTGCACTATTAAGAACTAACCCAAAATTAACTAGTAATTTAAAGTTGGTTGTGGACTCTTCGGAGCACATATACTTAAGCGCCTTTAAGGCTAACAAAGTCCTTTCAAAGGTAGAGTATCAGAAGTTTGAAGTATCAGACACTGGTATTTATGCAAATGATGTCGCTAGATTTTTTAAAGGAGCACCGGTCAATGAGAGGTTTCAGACATTAAAAAAACACTCGGACATTACACCATATTCAGACTACGAATATCAATATGAAAACCATTATAACTATGGAGCTAGTTTTAATTCAACTAAATTATACGACGAACAATATAAGATATTTTCGCCAATTTGGTTAGATCGTAGAATACCAAAAAAGTTTATAGTTTATCGAGTTAGTGATGTTGATTATAAGAATAAATACACTGAAGACACTAACGGACAGAATGATAGAATTTTAGAGCTATTAGAATCTGCGACTATTGTTAAAACATTTGACTTAACTAGAAAAAGTAGAATCGGTAAATATCTGCATTCTCACGTATACGACAAAGGTATGCCTGAATCAGCTATTGAGTTTAATTTCTCAGATAGCGGAGCGGTTTTATATAGAGGAATTGATTCAACTAAGGGAGGGTTTGTTTCCAAAAAAGATTTTATCGCTGAAGATTATATTCAACAAGACAATTTAGAGATTAATGCAAATGAAATAATAACAAAAGGCTTTGAACGCCACGGTGTTATTTCAGCTAACTTAATTAATCTAGAGTTTATGTTCGATGATGAATCTGCAGTTAACTACGAGATCTACAGATACTTTGGACTTTACGTTGATGACATCGAAGAAGGTTCTTTTAAGATTAATTCAATCTCTTCAGACAACATAGTAAGTATTGAACCAGGAAGTACTCACACAGTTTACGACGTGATCGGAGCGGGAATAACTCACGAAGATATGTTACCAAGAACTCCAGAGCTAAAGGTTCCTGTACTTTCTTATATTAATCTAGGTGATAACTCTTTTTTACATATAAAAAATAATACAGAAGTAGATGGTTTAAAAATACCAGTTACTTCTAATATTGATATTAAAAACTTGTTGAAAAATACAAATTACACTATATCAAATAATAAACTACAGGCAATTTCAACTGAGATTTCAAATAAGCCTTTTATTAAATTTGAAATCACAAACAAACCGATAACAAACGACAGGTTTTATATTGGTGATAAAACTGAAATTGAAATAAAAAATTACGAGATGTATGGTTTCATGGCAATTGCTACTGATACGATACCAGCAGGTACTTTCTCTGAAAATAGCTTTTCAAGTAAAGGTACTTTAAGACAAATTGCAATAGCGATTAGTGGTTTAATTAAAAATATATCTGATTATAATACTAGAGCAGAAGGATCCTCTGTAATTATCGAGGACTACGGCAATGGAGATAATAGAAATAGAATGTCTTTTGGTATATATGACTTAAACATTTCTGATTTTATAAACATAGAAGCGGCAAGAGAAGATTACGTTGGATTACAAAATTATACAGGAACTCAGTTTTCTGATTGGAGTTTATATACAGCACGTGGAGGCTCTAAAATAGGAGCTAGCTTTTTAGTAAATGAAGATGAATTAGGTGAAGCATCTATAGGGCAGTATGTTAAACATGCAAAGCTAACTAAATTTTCTAAGATAATAGATATAGTTAGAGACGATACTAACAGTGAAACATATAGAATTATTTTAGATACAGTGTACAAGTTACCTAGTGACGGGACAGTTCAGCTGTATAATAAGTTTACACCTACTTTTGGTAAATTCAGTGCATATCAATTAAAAGATTTTGATTTTGATTTTTATTCAACTAAAAATTCTGAATTAGGAGAATTGGCTTACGAATCATTTGGAACCGATTACAACCCATTCGAAAAATTCACAGGACTATCTTCTGTTTTATATCAAGAAACATCTGATGATAATTCAGTTTCAACCGATATTAATTCAGAATACGATAGACTTAATGAAAATATATTAAAAGAAACCGCATTAAAAAGTAGGATAGTACCTACTATTATGAAATATTCTTTAAAGAACGGTACTAACGCAAGAAACCTACCTTATATTTTAAACGTGAATGAGGCACTCGGTACTAATAATATTTCTCCTGAAATTAAATTAGAATCAGGTAGAAATTACGACAATTTAAATATGGAACATTTCCATTTTAATAAAATACCTGATAGTCTGCATGACAACAACACGCTTAGCGGATTATCTTCATATACTAGTTTTACAACAACTGACGGAATAAGCATTGATCAACTTAAATCTACGGATGTAGATTATTTTAGTCTTTATTTTAGATGGAACGGTGCAGTTAATCAAAATACTGGAATATGGATAGATGACAAATCTAGAAATCTATATTCTAAATTCAACGGAGGCACGTCAGAGTTAGAATCTAGTACAGTATTTAGAGGATTACGATATATTTACAAGAAAAGAAAAGAGTCTTTTAAAGATACACCTACAGCTTTTGAAACATCAACCGATGTAAATTCTTATAAGTTTGGGGTAACTTTAAATTACACGAAACAATCAAATGAGTCTAGCGATGTAAAATACCACGTTATTAAGAATGACACTTTTAAATTTATTTGCGTCTTTATCAACATAAACGTAAAAGATAACGTAGTTGATTATTTATCTAGAGCTTCGGTATATGAATTGCAAGATATTGAAGAAGTTAAAAAAGATGTCGATGGGAATCCTCTATTGGACGCTAATGGTGATCCTATCATAAACATCATTGATACTGATCTATCTTTTGAAATAGATTTAAGTAGCTCTGCATGGCCACAGGAAGCAGGTGTTGAAACTATAGTATATGCCAGTCAATTATCTATTAGCGGTGGACAGTCTGCATTTACTAAAGAAATAACTTTAAATGATGAAGGAAAATATTCATGGATATACTTTGAATATGATGTAAACGGCGTGACACAATTTGCATGTATGCAGGTTGTTTCAATAATCAACGATGATCAAATAATTGTTTCAGGTTTACCTATTCCATTTACATTAGAAGATGGACCTCTTTTTTCTGCGCCGGCATTGGATAGTCAATTCTTATATTATATACCAACATCTACTACTTTTAAATATTGGCAAACCGGTTCCGCTGGTTGGAAAAATATATTAGAAGAGGTAGTTTCTTATAATTTCGCGAAAAGATTTAACGATTTCGGAGATGTTGCATATACTAGAGTTAGTTCTGAATTTCCGGAAGATGAATTTATTAACGATTTTGTTTTACAAATTGAAGATGGTGTTGATGTTGTTAAACCATCCGTGCTTGATACAGCAGCTGACGGAGACAGACCAAGATCTTATCAATTAAGTTCTAAGGAGATTGGTAAAATATTAAAAGAGAGAGAAGACGGTGGATATTTTACGATTTTACGTAGATTTAATGGTCAATATAATCCACTTTTTAAGGATGTTGTAGATTTTACAGACATTTATACAATACAATCAGCGTTAATACCTGACAATGGGGTATCACAAGGTATTGGAGGGGATTTAGAAGCTATAATTCTTCCATATCCAACCAACCACCCAGGTAGCTTATCAGGTGCAGAATATGAATTAACAACACAAACGATTGGAATATTATCAGAAGATATTTTTGATAAATGGAGAGAAAGATTAATTTATAATAAATTTAAAAACCAAGGAATTGCTTTTGCATCTTATAAAAATGTAAACGAATCCTACGGTTATATTAGTAATTATCACTACCACAAAGTAAATGATGAAGATTCTAAAAATTTATTAAAGCTATCTGAAACATCAGATAAATTACCGCTATACCCTGCGATTGGCGAGATTGCAATAGATAAAAAAGATTTTAATATTTTTAAATCTAAATATTCTAGTGATTATTTTGTAAAATCCGTACCTGGTCAAGCTGGTGAAAATGTATATGGTACATTAAGTCCTGTTGAATTAAAATCTTTTATGGCATCAACTGTTATGAAAGTTAAAGATCAGTATGATTTAACTAGCTTTTCACAAACAAATGAAACGTCTTTAGATTCTTTAGATTATATTAGATTTAATAAATTAAATAAAACAGCAATACACTGGATTGAAAATGATTCTGAAATAATTGCAGATTTTTATTTACCTAAGACAATATATAACGAACTGTTAGAAGATGGAATACAATCTAAGTTTAGCAAGTATTTAACTGCTGAAAATTCATTCGGAGATAAATCAACTATTCTAGACGATCTAGAAAAATATGTTTATTCTAACATTGTTTCAAGGTTTATTATAGAAAACACTGAAATATACGGAATATCAGGTAAGAACATAACAACCGAATTTAAATCGGTAAATTCTCCGAAAGAATTAACAGACGGTAGATTTACTAAACAAACTAATTTTGATATTCAAGGATATCAGAATGATGGTTTAAGTTTTAGATTAATATATAATAAAAAACCAGGTTTTAAATATCATTTAAAACTGCATATTAAAATACAAGCATAACCAACATGTCAATAAATATTAAAGAAATATTTAAGAGTGATTTAGATCCTAACAGCTTGAGTTGGTGGGCAAAAGACAAAGTAGATAAACTTAATTTTAACTTTGGCCAACTACAAAAAGGAGGAATGCCCGGACCAACAGGCCATCAAGGCACACCAGGTGGAACAGGATTACAAGGAACTCAAGGATATGAAGGAACACAAGGGCCTCGAGGTTCTCAAGGATTTGAAGGAACTCCTGCGGATGAATTATGGAAAATTAGACAAGTAAACGATGGTATATTGCTATTACCTACTAGAATGCAAGATCCTGAATTTTCAGCAGTAGGTCTTATAACAGGTAAAAACGAACAAGGCAATAGTGATTACGATACGGCTCTACCATTTAATGGATCTAACTCAACTGCCGCTGTTTTTTATGGGGCAACCAATAGACCTAACTTTGCATTAGATTACGGAGGAACAGGTAACACAATTGCACCACACTCACTTACAGGTAATGAGTTGGCTATTGGAGATTTTTCAGCAGCAGACTTACATATTGTACAAAATATAGGAGGTACGATACAATCAATTAATAAAATACATGTAGGGAAAGAAGATACAATAAGCCAATCCCCCGCTGCCTTAACATTTACAAGTGAATTAGTAACATCAAATATTGAAACAGAGTTTAACCAACCTACACAAACAGATAGCAGCTTAAGACTTGTTACTAATGAAGGACCCAATAAAGTTTTAGTGTCAACAGATACTAGTGGTAATGTAATTTGGAAAAGCAAATACGAAATTTTCGGTGCATTGCCGATTGGATCTATCATGTCAATACAGGAAGATCATTTCAATAATGCAAATTTTAATTTAAATGGAAATCCAGTAACAGGATCAGATGGATTATTATTAAATGACCATGGTAGAGGTAGAGTAGACACTCCGTTCGAAGGATGGTACTTATGTAATGGTCAAGTATGGGAACAAGGAATTATATCGCATGATGTTCCTAATTTAAATTCTTTTACTTTTAATATTGATAGTAACGGTGGAAATAATATTAACCAAACGCCGTCCCAGCCCGCTATAGTTAATGGAGGGGATAACAGGCAGATATTAATTGGTGGAGCTAGTTTACAAGTTAGAGCAAATTATATCTCTTCAAACGGAGCATATGATATATCAACAATTAATATTGTAACATCAGACGGAACAATTAAATTTAATCAACCTGCGTCAAGACAACAGAGTGGCGCATATGAGCATTCTAGAATGGTGCATATAATTAATTTAGGAGAACCAATACTACATTGGAAATCAGAACCATCTACTCAAGTATCTACAGAGGCTATTACACTATCAGTAACATCAACCTCTAAAGCCGCCGCATGTACTACCACATTGTTAGATGATTATATGTGGACAGGAATTGGCGTGAACTGGGTAACAGGTAACGGCGGTAGTGGAATCGCAGGAACAGAATTATATCTAAACGGATCACTAGCACCTGCGGGTTGGTATGAAAAAGACCAAACAGCTAGACAATGGAGCGGTACGACATGGACCGATGTTCAAGTATGCTTACAGTTAAGTACATATGAATTATTTTATGAAGAAGATGTTAGGGATTTAAACTGGACAACACCACCTTCAACAGGGTCTAATGGTTATCTAATTACAGATGCTAATAATAATACAGTTTCTCAATTTAAATTTGCTTACGTAATTAAAAATACAGACGGAACATCTCCACCTGCTGGATGGTATAGATCGGGAGAGCCTGGTCAAACTGGATGGTATAGGGCTTATTGGAACGGTACAGTAGTTCAATATCGAACGGCAATGCCATATGTAAACTACCTTGGAAAAATACGTCCATACGAATATTTCGGACCTAGTGTATGTTCTAGTAATAATACTGCAATCGACATATATTATGGTGCAGCAAACAATACTATTCCACTTTCGAATAGATTACAGTTTTTAGAGGACGGTCCTGTTTTATTAGTTAATGACGGATGGGTATCTAATACAATTTCAAATATTGGTACAAGTAATTTAGTTTCTATAAGTGAACAAAATAGACCAGGATCTACGAGTCCTTGGGCTCAGCTATATGATGACATTTCCGATAGACATGGTCAAATAACATTTTCTGGTAAAATAACAAATGTTACTGATTGTTTGTAATATAAAAAGAATATATAGAATATAAAATAAATTAAATTTAAAGATGGCAATCAATTTAAAAGAAATATCGCTATTAGACACTGATAGTATAAAACTGGACAAAGTTAATTATAACTTTGATCAAATTGTTGCTAATGGCGGAGGGCCAATAGGAAATACAGGAGCACCTGGTAGCACTGGTTATCAAGGATTAACTGGACACCAGGGAGATACTGGAATTGCAGGAGATCAGGGTTTTCAAGGAGATGCGGGAACTAGCCTGGATAATGTTTGGAAAGTGAACCCGGGTTCTAGTTCAAAAACAATATTGCCAGTTCATGATTCTAGCAACGACGTAAATCCACCTACACTTGCAGTAGGATATAGGTCAACTGATCCATTTTACACTAGTGGGGAATCTAATTCTTCTCTTTTACTTAATAGAGACTCAGTTGTTGAAAATAACTTAGAGTTAAGATCAGAAGGAGAAGGCCCTGCATTTTATTATAAATTATCAGGTACAGATACAGCATTTAGTATGACAACCGGGTTTAGACCTGCAGGGTCTGCTGCTGTAGATTATATAGTAAATCAATATGCTGATAAATGGATTTGGCATAGTGAAAGCACTGTTGCACCTGTTATGTCACTTGATCATACTGACGGATTAGTAATTAATACTGAATCTAGATTTAATCAACCAGTTAATGTTTATAATAGTTTAAAAATAGGAGGTACTGTATCAACTCCCGATGTTGGTAAAATTGCAGTCTCAGGAGATATTGATGGAACAATAGATTTTAAATCTGTTGATGAAATCGGAGGAGTAGTACCAATTGGAACGATTGTTTCAGTTGATCCTGCTTTCTTTACTAATTCTAATTTTATATTAACTGAGTCCGCGGTTACTGCACCATCAGATGAACCTATTCAAATTAGAGTGGGATCAGGTATTAATAATTTTGCGGGTTGGTATTTATGTAATGGCCAAGAATGGGTAAATAATCTTAATCCAGCATATCATTCATATCTTTCATATCAAACAGAGGATTTAAATTCTTTTTCATATAGTATTGATGAGAATCCAGCGACAACAGACTCTGACAGTCAGGGAGATGCATCTGTTACAAACACAGAAACAAATATAATAGGAGGTGCTAATATATCAATGTTAGCGGCATATTCATCTCCAACATATACGGTAACAACACCGACAATAGCAACATCAACTCAATCAATAACGTCTGATAGCCAAGGAACTACTTTCGTTATAAAAAGATTACCACAAATAGTTTATTTAGGAACTGAAGATTTATTCTGGCATGATAAAGGTACTAATCAATCTGCACCAGTAGCGGTAACATATAGATTTACAGATTCAAACGAAGGAGCTGGGGGATTATCAACAATTAATGAAATAAAGACGGAAGTTGAAGGATCATCATTCTCATTCACAGTTAACGTTGCGGCACCTTCTGGATATGAATGGAATAGTTTACCAACAGTAACTGCTGATGCAGTAGGAGGACCGGCAACTGCTACAGTTTCAAATCCTTCAGGATCACTACCAACACAGAGCATTACTATAAATGTTACTGTAAGTGCTCAGCCACAGGGAGGGACTGTATCATTAACGTATAATTCTACAGGTCATATTAGTACAATCGCAACAAGAACAAATACATATCAGTTAAACACATCACCTAATTCATGGACAGTTAGTCCTGCATCACAAACTAAAACTGCAACACCAGGAGATACAGTAAACCTTTCAACGTTTACATTAACGGCACCTTCCGGTAAACACTTTAATATTAGTCAAACACCGACCTTGCCGTTTACATATAGAGGCAGTGGTACCCAAAGAGGGTCTACTGTTGGTGGAAATGCCGATTTAACATTGCTAAATCACACGTATAAAACAATCGATGGATTTGTAGCTACGGATAGTATAGATGCGGTGGTGCTAGAAATAAATCTACAGGATAACGATTTTGCAGATTCAAGTGCAGAGGTTGGAGGAACAAATGAGAGTACTACTATTAATGTTGCTGTATCGATGTATGATACTAAACCATATATAAGATATTCATCAGCATGGACTGGTGGTAATAACACGTGGAACAGTACTAATTATAGTAATCACTACGCAGGTACTATAAATGAGCCTAAAAGAACATGGTTTATTGAGAACGACACACAGGAACAAGTTAACATTAGGTTAAAAGTCGATGAATATACGGGAGCAGGTACCGGTTCTGGTTTAAGTGCTGAAATATCTACCCCAACAACTGGAGGAGGCACATCATCGCAGTTTGCCAACACTGGTGGAACTTCGCTTAATGGAGGCGGACAGTCAACGGATTACAGTCAATCAACATTCTCTATACCAGCTGGAGGGTCTATTGATATAACATGGGATCTTATTAGCATACCTAGTGGTAGCGGTTGGGTTGCATCTCTGCAGTACTATTCCGGAACCGGAAGTAGCCCAGGATTAACTAACGAATTAGTGTTATTGGCAAAAATTAATTAAAATGATAAAAAATATATTAAATAATAAGACATTATTGCGATTCATAGGAATCGCTATTGTCGTTTTGTTAGTTTTAAAACAATGTAATCAAATTTCAAACCTTAAAGAAGATTTACAGAGTACTGAAAAGATTGCAGATAGAAATTTTAATAATTATAAAGCGGCACAAGATTCAATCTTAATAGAGAAAAATAAAAGTGGCCAACTAGTTTCTAGAATAGCTTCATTTGAATACGACGTTGAGGTTTTAGAGTCTGATAAATCGAACTTATTAAATAGATATAATAAGGTACTTAAAGAAAAAACAAAACTTGAAAACATAAACACATTAATCTCAACTGATTTAACTATCAAAGATTCGATTTTAAATTCAAACGTGGCAGTTTCACAAAGTAAAGACACTGTTACTTTTAATTTTAGTGACAATAAAAACTGGGATAAATATAATTACAGAGAGTTTACTGGAGAATTGAAACTAACAAAGTTAGATTCAATGTTTACTATTAAATCCTCTAGGTTTGATTTTAATCAAGGTATTAGTTTAACAACTGCATTAGTTTCAGAAGAAGGAAGAGAAGTTTTAAGAATTACAACCCCATATCCTGGTTTAAATTTTACTGCGATTGAAAATATTAATATAGTTAATGATAAATTAAATCAAACATATAATAAAAAAGCAGGTTGGTCAATTGGAGTTGGTTTCGGATATGGAATCAATTTAAATAACAACCAAGTAATAAGCACAGGACCTTCAATCGGGATTGGAGTTTATTATTCACCGGCTTGGTTAAAATTTTAAAATAATAAAAAGAAAATGGCACAATCATCAAAGTTTGCAAGATTAGACGAGGATATTCTATTAGAATTTATCTACAATGATCAAAGTGCACCTGATTTAGTGGAAATCGAGAACGATGATAACGGAAGTCAGCTAAAGTACTTAAACACAGTAGTAGGAAGCAATACAGCACCTAGAATGTTAATTCATGAATTAGGATCTGATGTTGTTAATTTTACAGTTAACGTAGCAAACGGATATATTTATGTTAATAATTTCGCAGCACGAGAATTACTAGTTAAAAATGGATTAACATACAAGTTTGATCTAAATGATCCTAGTATAGATAATATTAATGGATTTTATATTAATGGAATTCAACAATCACCAATAAACGGAATTGTAATTTTTACGCCTAATACAAATGGGTCATATGCATATACATATACTGATTTAGCAGGAGAAGTTTTAGTTGGAGGAAATATAGTAGTTGGAGATAGAGCAAATTCTTTATATGCTAGACCTCTACAGGAAACAGGTAATACTATTAAGACTGCCCCGGGAGAAGGAGGTAGATATTATGCGGTACCAACCAACAATGACAACGTGTTAGCTTTATTAAATAATGGATTAGATTATTTAGATTCAAACGAATGGGCAGGAGATCCATCTAGTAGTTTAACAGTAGTCCCTACTAATAATGTACAAGCTGTATGGTATGATACTATAAGACTTCACTTAAGAACAGGATATTCTTTTAGTGGAAGAGGATATGAAGGTTTTAACTTTCAAGTAAAGGCAAGAAAAGAGGCTGATGGAGAATATAATTATTTTACTTCTTTAGTTTATTTAAATTCTTCTAGTTTTGAAATTCAAAACCCTAAACCATTTACACTTTCTGATAGTTCTTTTTCAAAATACATAGAAATAAAGGTTCCTTCATTAGTATACATGAATGACCCTGCAAAAAATAAAGAGTTTAACGATTCTTTTTTCGGAACAGGTCAACAATCAGTAGATGATGCAGCGAACTATGAAATTAAATTAAATTTAATCGAAACGGTAAAGACGGTAAATGGATATGACTATATTGAAATATCTGATTCTAGGGAGTTAACACTTTCAAGTGAAGATGAATTTGTAGACATTGCAGTTACATTACAAGAATCAAGTGCTGGTGATTATTTTGAGATATACGGAACAAAGGACGGATCAACTTCAGGTTTTGAGAATTATATTAATGGAAGACTTCAAAGTTCTGGCGATGATATTACAGTTTTTTACGATGTAGAAGTTAGCGAGCAATTAGGATTAAATTATGTAAGCACATATAGAACATCTTTTTCTCAAATAGCAAATTACGACGAACCTATTATATATAGGCCTGTAATTTTAAACTCAGCAGTGTCAAGTAACTTTTTGTTAACTGTTGGTATGAGAATTTATAATGAAACAGATAACACTCAAATATTAAAGATTGCTTCTTTAGTTTATAACAAACCTAAGAAGTATGGAAAAAGAATGAGTAGAATTAATTTAAGCGACAATCTAACACCGACTGTTGTTTATAATAAATTAGCAAACACACAAGTAAATAGAGAGTTAAACCAATTTGTTAATTCAATAAGACCGGCGATCGGAGAAACAAAATACGTACCAGTTGCGTTAGATACTTATGGAATTTTAGCAGGTTCTACAAATGTAACCTTAGAAGCTACCGAATCATTATCAGTTAATGAAATAAATTACCAACCAGAAGGAGATACAACAATAACTCTATCAAAGGTTTCAGATAACTTTGTTAAATTTAGCATTGGAAGACCAAAGGGAAATGATATAGAATCTATTAGTTTAGTAAATGCTGACGATATTATTCTTATTATTAAGAGTGGATCGAGAGAACAACAAGTATATCATGATCCTAATTTTCCAGATATTGATCTAGGAAAAGGTGAAGTTTTATTTAAAGTATCTAAAGCGATTGCAAGTAGATTTGATCAAAAGGACACGAACATATTTCCAGACAAATTTTATATTAACCTAAAGAATGGAGACACAGAGTCTTTATTATATTACGGAAAAGTAAATATCATATAATGATTTTAAACAGCAGAAATAATTTATTTAATTTTAAATTTCCTAGAAAGTTTATACCGGAAGAAGTAGCTGAAAAGTATAGAAATTACCTGAATAGGGTTCCTGGTAATTTACTAACTGAGCCTATTGATTTTATAAATTACTCAGTACAGGGAATTGGAATTCCTGGTTTATCTTTTGATCCAGTTGAACAATCTTCAAATGATGGAACAACAACATATCATCGAGGAGCAGTGCCTATCCAAAACACAGTAGAAAGACAATTTACGGTTGAAATGCAATTACTAGATGGTTATATTAACTATTGGATAATGCAAGATACTCTTTTATATTATTATGCAAGACAAACTAAGAAACCTTTTTTAGAAGATTTAAAATTACAAATATTAGATGGAGAGGGAATACACGTAATGAGTGCTGTATTTGAAAAACCAATTATGAACTCAATTACCGAACTGGAATTAAATATGAGTTCTAATATTGCAGAGTTTAATACATTCACAATAAACTTCTATTATAACAAGTTTAATTTAAAGTTAGAAATAGACTAAGATATATACTTATATGAAAACATTTTTAGAATTAATTAAGGAACAAGACATAACTGAAAAAGAGCTTAGTGTATTAACTGAGTCTTTACAATCTGAATGGACAACTGAACTTGAAGAAAAAGTCGATGCAGCGTTAGAGCAATTTACGAAAGAATACCAACTAGAAGACGGTTCTTACGACATTAACTCTTTTAATGATGAAATGACTAATGAAGGAATGTTCGGTTCTATATTTGGAGGATTAACTGGATTTGCTCTTGGTAAAACCGTTGGTAAAACTATTGCCAAAGTATTAGGGATTCAAAAAGGAGTATTTTATGATATGTTAACCTCACGATTAGTTGGAGCCGCTTTAGGTGCTGCTATCGGTAAAGCTTTATAAATGACATACGTAACAATTGACTTTTCATTAAATTCACCAGGTATTTGTATTTTCAAAGACACCTATCATTTTATTTCTTATTTAAAACCAAAATCCGGAACTAAAAAACAACAACTGTTGCAAGAAGACATGGGATTACTATCTGATGTTATTTTAAAAGAGCAACCTGATTTTACTAACGTTGGAGAATACTCTTCAGTTGAGTTAGGTAAGATTAACAGATATATCACATCAGCAAACGATATTATTAAAATTATTAAAGATCTTACAAAGGGGGAAACTCAATTTGTTTTTGCATTTGAAGGAACTAGTTTCGGCTCAAAGCAAGGAACTAACAATATTATCGACATGGCAGCTGGTGCCGCAATACTTAAACTTAAGATTTTAGAAGCTTTTAATCCAATAACAATCGAGACTGTCGCGCCTTCAACAATAAAGAAGCATGCCGGTAAAGGTAACATGAATAAGTCTCAGTTATGGAAAGTCTTTATTGAAAATGGAACAGGAACGGATGAGATTATTCGAGACTCTGAATTCCTTCTTTTTTGTGTTAATGAAATCGGTGAAACAAATAAGATTCCAAAACCCTTTGATGACTTGGTGGACGCCTACTTCTTGAACTCTTATATTCAGACTTTGAACCATATTTAACTTTCAGCTTAAAGACATAACTTATACTGTCTTCGGGTAATAAAGTTTCATAACTAATAAAAATAATTTAATAATAATGCAAAACAATAAAATAGGATCCCACAACCTTATGGATTTAAAACGTACTTTAGACATGATGGTCTCAACAGACCGAATAACAAAAAAAGAAAGCTTAGAGATATTAGAGAAAGCCGGGCTTAGGATATCAGCAGATGGTAAGAATTTTGTTGACGAGGAAGGTGCTCTATATAATTTTGATATATAGTTTAATTATATTTGAAACTTTTATAAAGTCTCTTATATAATACATGAAAGTTTATTAAAGGTACCGAAAGAATTAACGATCAAAGAATTTAAAGTTTAACAAATTAAAAGAATTAAAGACATGGCAGATTTTGACATTTTCAATTTAGGCGTCTCAGACGTCGAAACACACGATCAACAAAACACTAAGACAGATGTAATCTACAAACCTAGTGCTGATCAAGGTAAAGATGGAACCTACAAAGCGTTAATACGTTTCGTTCCAAATCCATCAAATCCACGTAACTCATTAGTTAAAAAATACGTACACTGGCTAACAGATGCCTCAGGTAACGGTCGATTAATCGATTCACCTAGTTCTGTTGGAGAAAGTTGTCCAATTGCAGAATCATTTTTCAAATTACGTAACAGTGATTCAGCAGTAGACCGTAAGATGAGTGAGAAACTTAAAAGACGTGAACAATACTACGCACTTATCAAAGTAGTTAAAGATCCTCAGAACACAGCACTTGAAGGCCAATATATGGTATACAAGTTCGGTTATAAGATCAAAGAAAAGATCGACGAGGAATTAAAGCCAGCTTTTGGTGAACCAACACAAGTATTTGACCTATTTGAAGGTAAAAACTTTGAGTTGATTATTACAAGACAGGGTGAATATAACAACTATGATAAATCTAAATTCTCAGCAAGCCGCTCAGCAATCTCAATTGAAGGAGAGCCTGCAGAAAGAAATAAAGAGTCTATGGCTACTATTAAAGCTGAACTAGACGCTGCACCATCACTAGAGCCTTATGAATATAAAGCATGGGACGGAGATGCAAGAGACTTTGTTAACGGAATCCTAAGACAATACCTGAATCCAGGTAGCTCAATGGACACTGTTACTTCAAAGCCGAAAGCAGCACCAGTTAAAGCTAAAGTAGCTGCTGCAGTCGCAACTGAAGCAACGAATACTAATCCATCACCAACCCCTGTCGCTAGCGCAGAAGACGGAGATGATCTAGATTCTTTCTTGAATGACCTCGACATCTAAGATAGACGAATCATTAAAATCTAAAATTAGAAGTTTAGTAAAACAGGTTGTTACAACCCAACATACTGACCCTAATAAAAGGATGCTTAAGGAAATGCCAGGCCGTTTGAGCCTGGCATGCCCTTATTGTGGAGATAGCCACACTGATACTTATAAGAAAAGAGGTAGTATCTATTGGGATAGTTTACAGTATCACTGTTTCAATTGCAGCCAACATGGCGATGTATATAGTTTACTAAAAGATCACCATATCGGATTTCAAGATCGAGAAGATTCGATTAAAGTTATTGATTTTATACAAGAACATAAGGTAACTGCAGCAACTGTTGAAGTCTTAGAACATGATGTATTTAAAAAGATATATGACTTAGCCCCAACTAGAGATGAACTTAAAACTACTTTCGGATTTAAAGAAATTGAAGTAGGAGATCCTGGTTATTTCTATTTAAGAGGTAGGATGCTATCCCATAAGTTAGAAAACTTTATGTATTCTCCTAAAGATCGTAGGATGGTAGTTCTTAATTTAGCACCAAACGGTAAAGTTATTGGATTTCAAACTAGAGCCCTATCAAAACATAAAAGTGCTAGATATCTGACTTATGATATTGAAAAAATATATCAAGAAATGAAAAAGGATATGGGAGTTTCTATAGATGAATTAATAAGTCTAAAGAAAATATCAACCCTATTCGGAGTTTTATTAGTTGATTTACAAAGACAGGTAACAATGTTTGAAGGACCTATTGATGCAATGTTTATGCAAAATAGTATTGGACTAGCAACAGCAGGTAGATCTACTGATGAGTTTGATGAGATACCTACAATACGTTATATGTTTGATAATGATCCTACTGGTAAAAAGAAAATGATGGAAAAGCTTCGAAGAGGCAAAGAAATATTTATGTGGACTAAATTTCTAGATGACACTAAGCTAGATTTAAGGTATGACAAATGGCTAGACTCGGTTGATAAAAATAACAGAGATAAATATCCTAAAGAATTAGGTGATTTAAATGACCTGGTTAGGGTTGCATATTATTTAAAAGATAACTGTATTAAAGATCTTTCAAAGTATTTTAGTAACTCAAAACTGGATGCATTTTACCTATGATAAAAAATAATGTAATCGATATGATCGATGAGGAATTTCTAGAATTCGAAGAAGATAAAAACCGTAGAAAAAATATTAAAGAATTAATTAGCTTTAGTAGTTCAATCATTAATTATAATGAAAAGAACATGGTAATATCTGATCCGAAATTAAAAAAGAAAATTAACACAACGGTTTATATAAAGAATTTTAAAACTAATAAAAACCAATTATTTTAAAATACAATAAATGGCAACAGACTTAAAAAGTAAAATACTAAAACTAGATGAATATCTAGGAAAGCAGAGATTAGACTGGACAGATAAAATCAAAGCACTAACTGAAGATTTAAAATTAGGTAATAATTTAGAAAAAGTTAGCTCTTATTCTTTAAGTTACAGACAGATATTAATTGAAAGCTTAACGTCGATGTCTATTAGAATACGTTCTCAAAAAACCACAGTTGATCAGAAATATAAAACAAAGTGGATTGAGTACTATAGTTACGATTATAAACTAACAGACAAACAGCGTGAAAAGTTTTTACTAGCAGATTTAGCAGAAGACAATCAACTGCTAGAATTACTAGAATCACAGAAAGCCTTTTTTGAAGGCACTGTGAAAACCTTAGATAATATGGGCTTTGCAATAAAGAATCGCCTAGACATGTCTAAGTTATAAAAAATAGTATTATGAATATTGATACTCACATTAACAGATGATAATCAGTTCTTAAGAATTGATGATGCGACTGAACTTGAATTAGAACAAATTACAATCTCCCTCACGAAAAGAATCGAGAGCTGGAGATTTAACCCGTTAGTAAAGCGAGGAGTTTGGGATGGATATGTATCTTATATAAAAGATGACAAATGGATCCCAGCTGGATTATGGCGCCATGTTTTACAAATATGTAAAGACTATAACCTAGAGATTGAAATGAACGGAATCAAACGTTTAATAGATCCTAATATAAATGCAGAGACATTTGAAAAATGGGCACTTGACTTTTTTAAAGGAGCTGAGATTACGCCTAGAGATTATCAAATTGAAACAGCATACAATATACTTAAATTTAGAAAGTGCTTAGCAGAGCTAGCAACGTCAGCAGGTAAAACTCTTATTAGTTTTCTAACTATAGCATATATGTTAGAAAAAGGAAAGGCTGAAAAAATCTTAATGATTGTACCTAATGTTTCGTTAGTATTACAAGCACATGAAGATTTTCATGATTATAATTACATGAATAAAATACCGTTAAAGATTCAACAAATCTTTGCAGGTCAAAAAATCAAATCAAATAAAAATATTATTATTGGAACGTATCAGTCACTAGTAAAAAAGAATGTTGAATACTTTGAACAGTTTGATGCAGTACTTGTTGATGAAACACATAAAGCAAAGAGTAATTCAATAAAGACAATTTTACAGAAATGTACTAGTGCACAATATAAATTTGGTTTATCTGGAACAATTCCTAAAGAAGGGACATTAGACAAGTTAACATTAATGAGTCAAACTGGCCCAGTTATTAGCGAAGTCAAGGCAAACTTTTTACAAAACCAAGGGCATATTGCAAAATGTGTGGTTAAGGTAATTGAAATGAACTATGCAACAGATGAACAAAGACTTGCATTCCAAGAATTAGCACAAAATAAATATGATAGAAAAGATGTATTTTCGCTTGAACAAAACTTTGTCATTACTAGCGAGGCTCGCCTTGACTTTGTTTCAAGTGTTATTAGTAGAGTACCCAGGAATTCCCTTGTTCTTTTCCACAGGATTGAACATGGTAAAAAATTATATGAAAAGCTTAGACAGGACAGTAGTAAAAGAGTTTTTTATGTTGACGGTGGAACAGACAAAGATATTAGAGAAGAGTATAAGAAAAAAATGGAAGCCGGTGACGAGGTCGTTATTGTCGCGAGTTACGGTACGTTCTCGACAGGGATATCCATTAAAAAAATCCATAGTATATTCTTTACTGAATCGTTCAAGTCGGAGGTAATAATAAGACAATCAATTGGACGTGGTTTAAGACAACATGAGTCTAAAGACAAGGTATTAATAGTAGATTTTGTAGATAATATTAGAACACAAGAGTGGGATAATTATTTATGGAAGCACGGAAAAGCAAGGCAATCAATATACAAACAAGAGAAGTTTGATTATAATATTAAAAGAGTCTCTTTTGAATGAGATATATATTAAACAAGTAAAAAATAAAATAAATTTAATAAAATGGCAGAAATGAATAAAATCAAGTCTTTTAAGTCTTTCTCAGATGT
>Ga0206128_1000045_pt1 | contig 147649 bp, 143 predicted proteins | sample Helgoland_Spring_7_FD_148601 | JGI IMG/M metagenome (GOLD analysis project Ga0206128, IMG submission 148601) | Pelagic subsurface seawater microbial communities from Kabeltonne, Helgoland, North Sea - Helgoland_Spring_Bloom_20160426_1 | ecosystem: Environmental > Aquatic > Marine > Epipelagic ... | reverse complement strand
AAAAAGCAATGGGTGTGTTTTTGATTGTTTTTGGATTGCTCATCGCGACAAATTCTATGAACTATATCGCGCAATGGATGTTAGAACTTGTGCCCAGTTTTGGGCGTATCGGATAGGAAGGGACTGCAATGACACGTTTATTATTGGCCGCCGCCGTTGTTTTCATGAGTGCAACCATGGGGTTCGCCGAAATGGGTGACGATGGTTTGCATAAGGCGCCGTGGATGCGAGACACGTTCAAAGATCTGTCAGAGGATCTGGCTGACGCAAATGCCGAAGGCAAACGGCTCATGGTGATCATTGAGCAGCGCGGCTGTATCTATTGTAAGAAAATGCATGAAGAAGTTTTTCCTGTGGCCAAGATCGCCGATTATATCGACGAAAACTTCTTCGTTGTGCAGATAAATATGTTTGGAGACGTCGAAGTGACGGACTTTGACGGGACTGTCTTGCCGGAAAAAGAGATGGTTCGCCGTTGGGGCGCGCTGTTTACTCCGTCACTCCTGTTTTTCCCTGAAGAGGTGGCAGACGATGTCACCGCCAGCCAGGCCGCTGTGGCCAATATGCCCGGAGCCTTTGGAAAACACACGACATTCAATATGTTAAACTGGGTTGTTGAACATGGTTATGACGGCGAAGAGAGTTTTCAAAAGTACCATGCCCGCAAGTTTGCCGAGCAAAGTTAGGGCTTTTTAAAGCAAGTCGGGCAATAATAAATTCATTAAAGTGAATTTGTGGTTGATTGATGCCCCGTTGGTCGACTACGGTACACACAAACAAAAAAGTGTTTCGGGAGGACGCATGAGAAATATTTTTACAATTGCCGCAGTGTCGGTGCTGAGTGTGACAACTGCTGTCGCGGAGACTGCGCCAGGTAATGTCGCGTTTGAGGATGGCTCTGTGATGGCCTCTTTGACCGGAACGGCTGGAGATGCCTCCGCGGGTCGCAAGACCTTTATGAATCGCAAATTGGGAAACTGCCTTGCCTGCCATACGAATGATGACATGCCAGAGCAGCAGTTTCACGGGGAAGTCGGCCCGCCACTGACCGGCGTTGGTGATCGCTGGGAAGCGGCTGAATTGCGCGGGATCGTGGTCAACGCCAAGATGATGTTCGATGGTACGATTATGCCAGCTTTCTACATCGATAGCGGATATGAGCGCCCGCTCAAAAAATTCGATGGCAAATCGATTCTGACAGCCCAACAAGTTGAAGATGTGGTGGCATATCTTTTGACCCTTAAAGACTAAAGATCTGACTAAGATCAGGGAGACATAACATGGAATTTACGAGACGAAACATTCTGGCCCTCGGATCCGGCGCATTTGCCGCTGCGAGTTTCGCAGGGATGCCCGCCTTTGCATCGAAAACTGATGATGCAATTGCGGCCTTTACTGGCGGCGCCAGCGTTGCAGAGGGCGGCATTGAGCTGACAGCCCCTGAAATCGCCGAAAATGGCAACACTGTGCCCGTATCGGTCACAGCGCCCGGCGCCGTGTCCATCATGCTGTTGGCAACGGGCAACCCGACGCCAGCCGTCGCCACATTTAATTTCGGTCCAATGGCTGGCGCGCGGTCCGGTGCGACGCGGATTCGTTTGGCAAAGACCCAAGACGTGGTTGCTGTGGCGAAAATGGAAGATGGCTCATTCCGCCAAGCGGGTGCCACTGTAAAAGTAACAATCGGCGGCTGCGGCGGCTAAACTTAGAATTTAAGGAGAAGTACTGATGGCGAAAGGTGTAAAACCGCGCGTTAAGGTTCCAAAATCGGCCGCAGCAGGTGATGTGATCACGATCAAGACTTTGATCAGCCATAAAATGGAATCCGGTGTGCGCAAAGATGGCGACGGAAACATCATCCCGCGCTCAATTATCAATCGGTTTGTAGCCGACTTTAATGGTCAAAATATCATCGATGTGACTTTGGAACCTGCGATTTCAACGAATCCATATTTCCAATTTGATGCCATGGTGCCTGAAGCCGGTGAGTTCAAATTCACTTGGTATGACGACGATGGTTCTGTCTATGAGACCTCAAAGAAAATAAAAATAGCCTAATATCTTGTGGTCTAGGGAGGACTGAAAATGGAATTCAAGACTTTACTAACGAGTGCAGCCATTGTCGCTTTGTCCGCTGGTTTTGCGTCTGCACAAGATGACGCGACATTGTCGGTAGACGGGGAAGTTATTAAGACCCGGGCCGATGCGCCAGCCTTTGCTGAAAACCTCGATACGGTCTATTCTGGTTGGCACTTTAGATCGGGTGAAACCCAGGTTCTGCAAATGGATGATTTCGAGAATCCGGCCTTCGTTTTCGTCGATCAAGGCGTTGATTTGTTTGATAAGGTTGAAGGGTCCGAAGGCAAGGCCTGTGCAAGCTGTCACGAAGATGTAGCCGATTTTGCTGGCCTGCGTCCAACTCTGCCACGGGTGGAGAATGGCGAATTGGTCACCATGGAAGATCTGGTCAATGAATGCCGCACTGACCGTATGGGTGCGGAGCCTTGGAAGTATTCCGGTGGTCAAATGACCTCTGTGACCGCTTTGATTGGGCTGCAATCGCGCGGCATGTCGATTAATGTCGCGGTTGATGGTGATGCGGCGCCGTTCTTTGAACGGGGTAAGGACCTCTATTACCAGCGTGTTGGTCAATTGGATATGGCCTGCTCAAATTGTCATGAAGACAATTACGGCGTGATGATCCGCGCCGATCACCTGAGCCAAGGTCAAATCAACGGCTTTCCAACATACCGTTTGAAAAATGCTAAGCTGAACTCTGCGCATGGGCGTTTCAAAGGCTGTATGGAAAATATTCGGGCGACACCCTTTAAGGTGGGCGGCGATGAATTTAAGGCTCTTGAGCTCTATCTCGCAGCGCGCGGCAATGGTTTATCTGTAGAGACCCCATCGGTCCGCAACTAATATAAATCTTGAGAACCCATGTCCTATGAGGGCCATGGGTTCTTTTACAGTTAAACGAATTCAATATCGTGCATATGTGGCGCGGATGTGAGGACCGAAATGATATCTCGTCGTGATTTTTTGCAAACCACTATGGCCGCGGCCGCGCTTTACGGTGGATCTGGCTTTGGCAACTGGGGCCGGCTGGCCGCACAGCAATCCTTGACCCAAAGTAAGCTGCTCGAATTTGATACCTTCGGCAATGTCTCTTTGATCCATGTGACAGATATTCACGCTCAGATGAAACCCATCTTCTTCCGCGAACCTGAGATCAATATTGGTGTCGGTGGCAATCGCGGACAGGTGCCGCATGTCACCGGGGCAGATTTTCGCAAGCTCTATGGCATTAATGACGGCAGCGCCTCGGCCTATGCGCTGACGTATGATGATTTTTCCTCTCTGGCCAAGGGCTATGGGCGCGTTGGTGGATTGGATCGTGTCGCCACTGTCATCAATCACATCCGCGCCGAGCGTCCCGATGCTTTGCTGCTGGATGGGGGGGATACTTGGCATGGCTCTTACACCTGCCACAAAACCGCCGGGCAGGATATGGTCAATGTTATGAATGCCTTGCGGCCTGATGCGATGACCTTCCATTGGGAGTTCACCCTGGGCAGCGAGCGGGTCAATGAGATTGTCGAAGGGCTGCCTTTCGCGGCTTTGGGCCAGAATATTTTTGACAGCGAATGGGATGAGCCGACCGACATGTTCCCGCCCTATAAGTTCTTTGAAACCGGTGGGGTGAAAGTTGCCGTGATTGGTCAGGCCTTCCCCTATATGCCCATCGCCAATCCCGGCTGGATGTTCCCCGAGTATGCCTTCGGTATCCGCGATGAGAATATGCAAGCGATGGTGGATGAGGTCCGCGCCAATGGGGCCGATCTGGTGGTCTGTCTCAGCCACAATGGCTTTGATGTGGACAAACAAATGGCTGGCATTGTGACAGGGATTGATGTGATCCTTTCTGGCCATACCCATGACGCCTTGCCCGAACCTGTATTGGTGGGAAAAACCATCATCGTGGCGTCCGGCTCTAACGGAAAATTCGTCAGCCGCGTGGATCTGGACGTGCGCAACGGCCAGATGATGGGTTTCCGGCACAAGCTGATCCCAATCTTCTCAGATGTGATTGAGCCAGATGCGGAAGTTGCAAAAGTCATTGACGCGCAGCGCGCTCCCTATGAGACGGAGCTGCGCGAAGTCATTGGCCGCACAGCAGAGGATCAAACGCTTTATCGCCGCGGCAATTTCAATGGCACATGGGATGATCTCATTTGTAACGCATTGATTGAAGAGCGGGATGCGGACATTGCCTTGTCGCCCGGCGTGCGCTGGGGTCCATCGATTCTCCCCGGCCAAGATATTACCCGCGAAGATATTTGGAACGTAACTTCAATGTCTTACGGCGAGGCTTATCGAACCGAGATGACCGGTGAATTCCTGCATGTGGTCTTGGAAGATGTGGCCGACAACCTGTTCAACCCGGATCCTTACTATCAGCAAGGCGGGGATATGGTGCGGGTTGGCGGCCTTGGTTATCGCATCGATATCAACAAACCCCAGGGTCAGCGGATCACCGATATGACTTTATTGAAAACGGGTGAGAAGATCGAAGCTGCGAAAAGCTACACAATTGCCGGTTGGGCCAGTGTGAACGAAGGCACTGAGGGGCCGCAAATTTGGGATGTGGTGGAAAATCATATCCGCAAGCAAGGGACGATCTCATTGGATCCGAACAACTCTGTTGAGGTTATCGGGGCCTAAGGCGGCTCTGTGTGATTGAAGGAAAATACTATGTCGACATATGACGTCAAAAAACCATCCCGCCGGGCGTTTTTAAGTGGCGCCGCGGCAGTTGGGGCAGGGGTTGTGACCTCTTCCGCAGCGCGGGCGCAAACTGCAGATCCCTTAATTGTCGAGTCCCAAGACTGGGCACAAAGCTTCGGCGATGGTGTGGATGCCACGCCTTATGGTTTGCCGATTGAATATGAGGGGGATGTTATCCGCCGCAATGTGGAGTGGTTGACTGCCGATACGGTCAGTTCGATCAATTTCACACCGATCCATGCACTCGATGGCACGATCACACCGCAGGGCTGCGCTTTTGAGCGTCATCACTCTGGCGCGATTGACCTTAAGAAAAGTGATTACCGTTTGATGATCAATGGGTTGGTTGATACGCCTTTGGTATTTACCTATGAAGATTTGGAGCGCTTTCCACGGGAAAACCATGTGTATTTCTGCGAATGCGCGGCCAATACGGGCATGGAATGGGCCGGCGCGCAGCTCAATGGCGCGCAGTTTACCCATGGTATGATCCACAATATGGAATATACCGGTGTGCCGCTGCGCCTGCTTTTGCAAGAAGCCGGCTATGACACAGCGGGCAAATGGGTCTTTGTCGAAGGGGCCGATGCCTCATCGAACGGGCGCTCTATTCCTATGGAAAAGGCTTTGGACGATGTTCTGGTGGCCTTCAAGGCCAATGGCGAAGCTCTGCGCAAAGAGCATGGCTATCCGGTGCGTTTGGTTGTGCCCGGTTGGGAAGGCAATATGTGGGTCAAATGGATCCGCCGTATTGAGGTGACCAATGAGCCGGTAGAATCCCGCGAGGAAACGTCAAAATATACCGATACGCTTGAGGACGGCACCAGCCGGAAATGGACATGGGCCATGGATGCGAAATCTGTTGTGACCTCTCCAAGCCCACAAGCCCCCATCACCCATGGCAAAGGGCCTTTGGTGATCACCGGGCTGGCTTGGTCTGGAAATGGTGCCATCACCCGCGTGGATGTGTCCAGAGACGGGGGCAAGACCTGGGAAACCGCCCGCTTGGCCAAGCCTGGCGAGAAAATGGCGCTCACCCGCTTTTATCTGGATGTGGATTGGGATGGCTCTGAAATGCTTCTGCAATCGCGGGCCATGGATGAGACGGGCTATGTGCAGCCGACCAAAGCACAGCTCCGCGAGGTGCGCGGTCTCAACTCAATCTATCACAATAATTGCATTCAAACTTGGTGGGTGCGTGAAAACGGGGAGGCAGAAAATGTCGAAGTATCTTAAATCCTTAACCATCGCTTTGACCGCCTCCTGCCTGGCCGCTCCTGTTATGGCCGAAAAACTTGGCCTGGGCCGGGCCGCTTTGCCCGCTGAAATTGCCGCTTGGGATTGGGACATCAATGCTAAGGGAGATGGTCTGCCTGTCGGGTCGGGAGACGCGCTAGATGGCGAAGAGATTTTCGCTGAGAAATGTGCGGCCTGTCATGGGGATTTCGCCGAAGGCATCGACAATTGGCCAAAATTGGCAGGGGGCGCCGATACGCTGGATCATGAGGATCCGTTGAAAACCGTAGGATCTTACTGGCCGCATTTGACCACTGCCTATGATTACATTAAACGCTCCATGCCCTACGGCAACGCCGGCACATTGAGCGATGACGAAGTCTATGCAATCGTGGCTTATATTCTTTATTCCAATGACTTGATCGAGGATGACTACGTATTATCCGATGAGAATTTCATGGATTTCGAAATGCCAAATGCGGATGGTTTCATCGTAGATGACCGCGCTGAGGCAGAATATGCGATTTGGTCAGGCGAGCCTTGCATGACAGATTGCAAAGACAGCGTTGCAATCACTATGCGCGCATTGGTCTTGGATGTGACGCCTGAGCTGGACACAAATGCGGGCGCCACTGAGGCCAGTGCCTCCGCCGCGCCAGAAGCGGCCCCTGAGCCAGAGGCCCCTGCAATTGATATGGAGCTGGCGGCTGCCGGTGAGAAAGTGTTCAAGAAATGCAAATCTTGCCATCAGGTCGGTGAGAAAGCGAAAAACCGCTCTGGCCCGGTTCTCAACGGTGTTGTGGGCGCGGCTGCGGGATCGGTTGAGGGTTTCAAATACTCCAAAGCGCTGCGCGATGCCGCTCAGGATGGATTAATTTGGTCTGAAGCGGAATTGACAGCCTTTTTGGCGAAACCAAAGGCCTATCTCAAGGGCACAAAAATGTCCTTTGCGGGGCTCCGCAAGGAGGCGGATCAAGCCGCCGTTATCGAATACTTGAAAACCTTCGAGTAAGACTGCACGATGATATCACCGGTTTGAGGCGGGCTGGCCTGCCTCAAACCCCTTTTGTTCAGGGAGATCTACGATGCGACTTGTTATGAAACTCTCAGCTTTCTTGCTGTCCTGTGTGATTGGGGCAGCTGCTATGGCCCAGGATGGGCTGGCCGATCACAAGCTGGCGCTGCAAATCAGCGACAATAACCCGCAGAAAATGAATACAGTGTTGAATGTCGCTGCCAATGTGGTGCGCCATTATGAAGGTCTCGGCGAGACCATTGAAGTGCGCGTCGTGGCTTTCAATGCTGGGCTGCACATGCTGCGCGAAGACACTTCGCCCGTTCTGGAACGCCTGCAGAGCTTTGGTGCCTCGATGCCAAATGTGACCTTTGCGGCGTGCTCCAATACAATCGCTGGCATGACGAAAAAAGAAGGCAAAGCGCCGCCGATTGTGGCCATGGCGGAAACAGTTCCAGCCGGTGTTGTGGATCTGATGACGCTTGACGAAAACGGTTGGACCTTGGTGCGTCCATAAGGACACCCCCCAGAACAAGGCAGGGATAGATGATGCGCAAGACATGTTTAGGGTTTGGACTCTCTCTCATTCTGTCTCTCACTTTGTCCTTGCCCGTTTTGGCGCAAAATCCTGCCATAACCTATGCTTTTGATGGCACGTTCGAGGACGCGACCTTCAGCGTTGAAAGTGCGATTTTAGACGCGGGTTTGGTGATCGATTACGTCAGCCACACAGGTGAGATGCTGGAGCGGACGGGTCAAGATCTTGGCAGCGACGTTAGGATTTTTGATGCGGCGGATATCTTTTTGTTTTGCTCTGCGGTTGTCTCGCGCCGGGTGATGGAAGCCGATCCGATGAATGTGGCCCATTGCCCCTATTCGATTTTCGTCGCCGACCGAGCGGGTGAAGTGATGATCGGATATCGCAGATACCCCGATGGTATCATGCAGCAGGTTCAAGCTTTGCTCGACTCTTTGGTACAAGACGCGCTTGGAGATTGACATGAATTATGACGCGTTTTTCAAAGCCTCTTTAGACAAGCTGCGCACAAGCGGTGACTATCGTGTGTTCGCCAATCTAGAGCGCCACAATGGCAATTTTCCCCATGCGACGGCGCGAGCAGAACATGCGCAGAAGGTCACGATTTGGTGCTCCAACGATTACCTCGGCATGGGGCAGAATCCGACTGTCTTGAACGCCATGCATGACGCGATTGACGCCTGTGGCGCGGGGGCGGGTGGAACGCGTAACATCTCTGGCACCACCCAATATCACGTGCAGCTTGAAGAGGAATTGGCCGATCTACACGGCAAACCCGCCGCGCTGTTATTCACCTCTGGCTATGTGTCAAACTGGGCTGCCCTTGGCACTTTGGCGGCGCGCATTCCGGACTGTTTGGTGCTCTCTGATGCTTTGAACCATGCGTCGATGATTGAAGGTATTCGCCACTCAAAAGCCGAACGGCAAATTTGGAAGCACAATGATTTGGCCGATCTTGAGGCCAAATTGGCACAGCAGCCTTTGGATCGTCCGAAGCTGATTGCTTTTGAAAGCGTCTATTCCATGGATGGTGACATTGCTCCCATTGCTCAAATCTGTGACCTGGCGGAAAAATACAACGCGATGACCTATCTTGATGAGGTGCATGCGGTAGGGCTCTATGGTCCGCGCGGCGGAGGCATTGCCGAACAAGAGGGCCTCATGCATCGCGTGACCGTCATTGAAGGCACATTGGGCAAGGCCTTTGGTGTGGTTGGTGGCTATGTCGCAGCCTCCGCAGAGCTCTGTGATTTTCTGCGCAGTTTCGCCAGTGGTTTCATTTTTACAACGGCGCTGCCGCCCGCCGTTGTGGCGGGTGCCACGGCCTCGGTGCGACATTTAAAAGCCAGCCAAAAGGAGCGTCAGGCCCATGCTGAGCGGGTGGCCGAAGTGCGGGCGCGCTTTGATGCGCTCGGCATTCCTCATGTGGAAAACCCCGGCCATATCATCCCCGTGATTGTAGGGGATGCCATGAAATGTAAGTTCATATCCGATATCTTGATGAAGGATTATGGCATTTACATTCAGCCCATCAACTATCCCACAGTGCCGCGCGGTACGGAGCGATTGCGTATCACCCCGTCGCCGGTGCATTCGCCAGCTGATATCGACGCTTTGGTTGCGGCCCTAAGTGATCTTTGGACACAATGCGAATTGGCACGCAAACCCATGGCCGCGCAGTAGGCGAGGGCCTAGACCTATTCGAATTCCATTTGCTCAAAGACTCGGCCTGCGTTTTTCGTGGCGAGTTCTTCAAATGTGTCGAGATGGGTGTAAGGGCTCTGGTCGACATAATAGGCGCCAGCCAAATCGCCGCCGGCATCAAGATGTTCTCCCACTTTTTCGCGCAGATAGACCAGATAGTCACGGGTGTATCGGCGCACTTGGTCCATATTTGTGGGATGCCCATGGCCAGGAATGACATAGGTGGCGTTGAGTTTCTCAAACTCTTCTTCCCAAGTCTCCAACCAATCGATGGTGATGGTCTCCTCGAAAATGGGCAACATGCGCTCGTGAAATGCGATGTCACCTGCAATCACCAGGCTTTGCTCTGGCATCCAAACCACGATGTCACCCGGGCTATGCGAGGGACCAAGATGCAGCGCTTGGATCTCCATATCGCCAAATGGCACGCGGTAGACCTCTTCGAAGGTTTCATCGGGCACCACAATCCGGCTGCCCTTCGCGCGGTCTTGCAAGCGGTTTTCAGCCCCCGCAAGGCTTTGCGCGCCGCGATCTTCAAACTCATGGGCTGCATCGATATGGGCGACAATTTTAACACCTTGATCGGCCCAATAGGAATTGCCGAGCATGGCATGGCCCTGGCCGTTTTCGTTGATCACAAGACGCACGGGCTGATCTGTGAGGGTTTTGATTTCCTCATGCAGCGCTTGGGCCAAAAGATAAGAGCCGCCGCCATTGATCACCACGACCCCATCGCCTGTGAGGATGAAGCTCAAATTGTTGTTGTGTCCAGCATTCTCATAGGTCGAGGGGGCCGTTGCGCCGATGGCGGAAAAGACATGGGGGATCACCTCCACAGGTTTTGAATAGAGCAGGGAGGCGGGGTATTGATCGGGGATATCTTCGCTGGCCAGCACCGGGCTGGCCAGAAGGCCGCATAGAATAACTTTCTTCAGCATAATTTAGGTCTCCGCAATAAAACGATAGCCTTCGGAGGCTTTCTCAACTCTGCCAATGCCGCCTTGATTGATGTGAAACCCGATGAGAGGCATCTGCTCTGTTGCAATTTGGTCAAGCAAGCTGAGCCGCGTGGCCGCGCCGGTCTCCCCATCCTGATCTGATCCTGAGATCCAAGCGGGCCGGGCCAGCGCCACATGATCATTGCCAATGGCATCGCCGACAACCATAGCGGCTTGACTGCCAGAGCGAATTTCAAATGCCATATGTCCAGGCGTATGACCAAAACTGGCCCGCGCGGCCACACCGGGCAAGATCTCTTCGCCGTCGTTGAAAAACTCAATATTATCTTCAATGGCCTCTAGGCGTCTTTTGGCGCCCACAGCGAAGGGCACGCGGTCGCTGGAAATGCTGTCAACGGTCTTGGGATCAATCCAATAATCCCACTCGGTTTTGCCCATGAGATAGGAGGCTTCGGTAAATAAAGGGTCATCGAAGTCATCCAATAGGCCCCAAAGATGATCTGGATGCCCATGGGTGAAGACCACATCGGTGATGTCTTCTGGGGCCAAGCCAAGCGCGTCGAGCGAGTCGAGGAGCAGCCCCGCTGTCGGCGCGAAATCTGGCCCCGAGCCCACATCAAATAGGATATTGCGATCGCCGCTGCGCAGAAGCGTGACGTTACACGGTGGGGTGAGCAGCTCTGGTGATTGATCATAGGCTGCTAAAACTGGTCCCAATTCGTCCTGTGGCATTGGTCCAAAAATAAAACTGCCGGGCAGGCGCAGGCTGCCATCGCTGAGTACATCGAGGCGCATATCCCCGAAAGTAAGCTGCGCATGCGCCACCTGTGGCGCCCAAAGCGCACCGCTGGCTGCCAATGCGGCTCCGCCGCTGGATTTAAGGAAATCACGTCTTGAGATTGGCACAGCTTGGGTCCTCCACTTATTCCACAAATTGAATGTGATGCATGGCTTTGGTTTTGACAAGCCCTGATGTCACTTTCAATCTGCTTGGATCGCCACGATTTGATCGTGCGGGCCGTCACATCGCGGCCGCTATCCGTTGCCTCTGCCAGCGAAATTTGCGGCATCGGCTGCAGCTGTCCACACGGCCTTGGCCTTATTCACCGTCTCTTGATATTCCGCCTCCGGGTCGCTGTCATAAACAACGCCGCCGCCGGCCTGTGAATAAAGCTTGCCATCCTTGAGCACAGCTGTGCGCAGCGCAATGCAGATGTCCATGTCGCCGCCGGCGGAAAAATACCCGCAGCCGCCACCGTAAACGCCGCGTTTTTCTGGCTCCAACTCATCAATGATTTGCATGGCTCGAACTTTGGGCGCGCCAGAGAGTGTGCCGGCGGGCAGGCCGGCCAAGAGCGCCGCCACGGCATCATGTGCCGGATCCAACTCACCCACGACATTCGAGACGATATGCATGACATGGCTATAGCGCTCAACAGAGAATTTTTCGGTCGGGCGTACGGTGCCGATTTTGGCAACCCGGCCCACGTCGTTCCGTCCCAGATCCAACAGCATGAGATGCTCGGCCAGCTCTTTGGGATCGGACAAAAGATCAGCCTCCAGGGCCTTATCGTCTTCAGCATTGGCGCCGCGCTTGCGCGTGCCGGCAATGGGGCGAATAGTGACCTCATTGTCCATTAATCGCACCAATATCTCCGGGCTCGCGCCGATGATTTGGAAATCGCCGTAATTAAAAAAGAACATGAAGGGCGAGGGGTTCACACGCCGCAGCGCCCGATACATGGCAAAGGGCGGGAGCGTGAAGTCCTGCGCCCAGCGTTGGGCCGGTACGACCTGAAAGATATCCCCGGCCTTTATGTAATCCTTGGCCTTTTCCACCGCTGCGAGGTAGCCCTCTTTGGTGAAATTTGACACGGGCGCCCCCACATGGGCCGCGCCGCTGAGTTCTCTATGGGTTGAGCTCACGGGGCGTTCGAGATCACGCAAGGCATCCATGACCCGTTCGGCAGCCTGCGCATAGGCGGCGCGGGCGGAGAGGCCGGAGTTGACCCATGCCGGAGAGACAAGCGTCACCTCACCTTTGACGCCATCCAATACGGCCACAACGGTAGGGCGGATCATGACCGCATCTGGCACGCCAATGGGATCTGGGTTGATATCGGGTAAATGCTCAACCAGGCGGATCATGTCATAGCCGAGATAGCCAAAAAGCCCCGCCGCCGCAGAGGGCAAATCGGCGGGCATATCTATGCGGCATTCCGCAATTAAAGCGCGCAGCCCGTCCAGCGGATTGCCATCCTGTGGTGCAAAACTGTTGCGATCAAACCGGGCCTCGCGGTTGATCTCACTGGCTGTGCCCCGGCATCGCCAAATCAAATCAGGCTTCAGGCCAATAATGGAATAGCGGCCTCTAATCTCTCCGCCGGTCACACTTTCCAGGATGAAACTATCCTTCTGTGCGTCAGACAATTTGAGCATGACCGACACGGGCGTGTCGAGATCGGCCGCGAGACGTGAATAAACCAGCTGATTTTCGCCCGCCTCATATTTGGCGGCAAATTCTTCGTAGGACGGTGTGAGTTGCATTTGGGTTATCCACCGCCCAGGAGGTTGTTGTTGATGGAGCGCAGCGTTGTTTGATTGATGTTAACATCCACCGCCCCGCGTGCGGCGTTGCTAAAGGCTTCGAAGACATCGCGCGCCAGTGTCGTGTCGATGCGATTGCCCAGGATACTTTGGAGCGATTGCACTTGGGGATCTTCGAAATCCGCAGCATGAATGGCGCGGGGCACGAGGATGATCACGCCCTCGGCCGCGTCCAGCACAGCGGCTTTGCCCAGCTCTGTTTCAAATGCGGTCATCACCAAAGCCGGCGGCGTTCCATCCACGCTGTCATTGCGGTTCATATCGTCTTGGAGATTTTCCGTCAGGCCGAAGCTGGCCAGAGGCGCATCGAGCGAGACCTGCGGGGCAATGCCATCGGCCAGGTCGCGCAACTGCTGTTTAATCTGTTTCTCTGTCCAGCTTTTGGCGACTGCGTCGCGGACGCTCTCCAAGGGCTGCAGCTCGGCGGGCAATTCTCCATCAAGGCGCAGGGCAAAGATACCATTGTCGCTCAATGTTCCCAGTGCCGGAAAATCTTCGGCTGTGACAGCGGCCGCAGCGGTTTGAAATTCTTCATAGTCCGATATGCCGCCTTCTGATTGCACATGCCAATCCAGAGTGGCCAGTTGCAGATCTGTCTCACTGGCCACGTCTTCCAAGGTCGCGCCCCCGGCCAAGAGATCATCGACCTGTTCAGCGACGTCTGCGATTTGGAGCCGCGCCACATCCAGAGCAACATCAAGGTTCAATTGGTCGCGCACGGAGTCAAATTCTTGCACATTGCCGTCCAAAATTGCGTTGACGCGGAATAATGCCGGGCCCAAGTCCGTCTCTGCTGGCCCAATCACGCCAGGCTCTTGCAAAGAGAATACCAAGGGACCGGCTGCGCCCAGTTCTGCCTCTGTAACATCTCCAAGATCGACATCTTGCAGCGTCAAACCGCGGTTTTCGACCACCTCTTCAAATGTAGCCGCCTCTTCAGTGATTGCCTCCATCGCGTTTTCAGCCATTTCTTGCGAGGGGAAAATTATCCGTTCGACCAGGCGGCTGGGCAATTGAATAAATTCATCACTTCGGGAGTCATAGGCCGCGCGCAATTCACGCTCGTCGATTTCGATGCCATCCGCCAGCATGGATGGGGTCAGCCAAATATAGCTGATAGATTTGGCGGCCAAAGTTGTGAACTCGGCTGGGTTTTCGCTGTGATAGGTGATCAGATCCTCGTCGCTGGGCTTGGGCGCCGGGCTGACCAATATATCTTGGGTCAGGCGTGCCCAAGAAAAATCCCGTGTTTCGGCCAAATAGGCGACCATGGCTTTGGCATAGGCCTCCGGTGCGGTGACGCCCGTGAGAACTGCCTCTTGCAAGATACGGCGCGCGGCGTCCTCGCGCAGGGAGGTTTCAAAATCGGCCTCTTTGAGATTGTTGCGCTGCAAGACCTCTGCATAGGCTTCGCGATCAAATTCGCCATCAAGCCCTTGGAAGGCAGAGATTTCCACCACCTGTTCGCGCACGCGTTCATCCCCCGCGGACAGGCCGAGGTCGGTGACCAATTGATCCAAAGCGCGCGTGCTGATCACCCGGTTTAAAGCCCGTTGATCGAGGCCAATGGCTTGCATTTCTTGCGGGGTAATGTCGCGGCCAATTTGCTCTTGAAATTCCGCCATCTCGTTTTGCAAAGCAGTGCTGTAGGAGGAGATCGACACGGTCTTGTCTCCCACTTTGCCAAGGCTGCGTTGCGTACCATTGAAACCGGCGGCCCCAAATCCGATCATGCCAAACATTAATAGCCCAACGATAATCCAAACCGCGAGTTTGCTTGCACCAGATTTTTTCTTCGTAGCCATTGGGGTGATCCCTTTAATTTAGTTCCAAAATGCTTATGCCATCAGCAACACAGCAGCAAGCCAGTTACTGGCTTACCTGTGCCATTCTGTCAAATAAAACAACGATCATTTCTGCGCTGATATTTGCAAATGCGATACGCATGTGACTTCGGCCGTTGTGATCTCCTGCTGGAACGAACATAGATCCAGGCAGGGCGAGGACGGCGGCCTCCTCGACGAGCTTTTGCGCAAGATCTGTTGCATCAACGTCAAACGGGTGTTCCAGATAGGCAAAATAGGCGCCAAGCCCCAAGAGACGCCAACCTTTCGCGGCCAGGGTGGGGAAGCGATCGATGATGGCCTGCCGGCGGGCCAAGATCTCATGCCGCTCCTGGGCCAACCAGTCGCCTAAGTTTTGCAACCCCCAGAGGGCTGCTTTTTGACCCAATTGACTGGGGCAGATGGTGACCGTGTCGAGAAATTTCTCAATCTCCGCCAGCCGCGTCTTGCAGGCTGTAACCGCCCCAACCCTGTGACCGGTCAACCGATAGGCTTTGGAGAAGGAATAGAGCTGAATAAGCGTGTCTTGCCAATCGTCCTGCTCAAACAGGTGATGAGGCGGGCCAGGTTGCGCATGAAAATCGCGATAGGTTTCATCAATGATTAAGGCAAGCCCGCGGGATTTGGCGAGATCATAGAAGGCCTGAATGACCTCGGCTGGATATTCCACCCCACAGGGATTGTTGGGGGTGACCAGCACAATGGCCTTGGTGCGGGCGGTGATCAGCTGGGCTGCCTCAGCAGGATCGGGGATCATATCCCCGTGGCAGGGCAAAGAGCAGCAGCGCACACCGCTCATATCCAGCCACATTTTGTGATTGAAATAGAAGGGGGTGGGAAGAATGATCTCATCGTCATCGCGGCAGAGCGTGGCTATCGCTGCGCTGAAGGCTTGATTGCATCCTGATGTGATGGCCACCTGCGCCGCTGTGATTTTGCCACGATAGAGCGCGCTGCTGTGACGGGCCAATTCTTCCCGTAACGCCGGAAGCCCGAGAACGGCGCCATAAAGATGGGTGTCTTCCTCCTCAATGACCTTGGCCATATGCGCCCGCAAAGGCGCAGGGGGCGGGGCCAGGGGCGCGGCTTGGCTGACGTTAATCAAAGCGCGCTGCGAAAAGTCCTTGCCCTCCAGCCAGCTATAGGCCTCGACCACCGGAGGGGCGAAGGTATGAGCGGTGCGGCCCGTCATCCCAGCTGAACCAAAGCGTGTTTCTTTTTGCCCTTTGATAATTTGATCGGCGCTGCAAGATCGCGCGCGTGTAGCACCAGGCTGGCGTCGCTGAGCGGGGCGTCATTTAACTTTGCCCCATCCTCGGAGATCAAGCGTTTCGCCTCTTTACCACTGCCGGCCAAACCCGATTTCACCAAAAGTTGAACGATGGAGATGCCATCTGCGATATCGGACGGCGTGAGGGTCAAAGTGGGCAAATCATCACCGACGCCGCCTTTTTCGAAGACGTCGCGGGCTGTAGCCTCTGCGGTCTTTGCAGCATCCGGTCCATGCAGCAAACTTGTGACCTCATTGGCCAAAATGATTTTTGCGCTGTTAATCTCGGAGCCCTGCAAGGCGCCAAGACGATCACATTCCTCAATGGGCAACTCTGTGTAGAGTTTCAAAAACCGCCCCGTGTCCGCATCGGTGGTGTTGCGCCAAAATTGCCAAAACTCATAGGGCGAGAGCATATCGGCATTGAGCCAGACGGCGCCATTTTGGGATTTTCCCATTTTCTTGCCGTCGGATGTGGTCATCAACTGTGAGGTGAGGCCATAGATCTCATGGTTCAAAACCCGGCGGGTGAGGTCAATCCCATTGACGATATTGCCCCATTGATCAGATCCCCCCATTTGAAACAGACAGCCATATCGGCGGTTCAGCTCAAGGAAGTCATAGGCCTGTAAAATCATGTAGTTGAACTCAAGAAAGCTCAATGATTGCTCACGGTCGATCCGCGATTTCACCGATTCAAAACTCAACATGCGATTGACCGAAAAATGCCGGCCGATGTCGCGTAGGAAATCCAAGTAATTGAGACTGTCGAGCCATTCGGCATTGTTGAGCATCAAAGCGCCGGTTGGGCCGTCATCATAGCTGATATAGCTTTCGAAGACTTTTTTGATTCCGGCGATATTGCTGTCGATTTGCGCCTCTGTCAGCAAGGGGCGTTCATCGGCGCGAAATGAGGGATCGCCCACCTTGGTCGTGCCCCCGCCCATGAGGGTGATCGGCTTATGCCCGGTTTTTTGCAACCAGCGCAGCATCATAATCTGGATCAGACTGCCCACATGCAGCGATTTTGCCGTCGCATCAAAACCAATATAGGCCGGTGTCACCCCGCGGCTCAAAGCGTCATCGAGGCCTTGGTAATCGGTGCAATCGGCCAGAAATCCGCGTTGCATCATGACGGCCATGAATTCTGATTTAGGGTGATATGTCATTGATCTCTTGTTCCTCGAAAGCCTTCGGGCCAGTGTATAGTCAAAGCGATTACATAGGGAAAGAGCATGGGCAGCAATAAGCCAATTTGGGTGACGGGTTTTATGTCTGGCACCTCGCTGGATGGGGTGGATGCGGCCTGCCTTTTGACAGATGGCGTCGATATTTCGAAGTTCGGCCCCAGCGCCTATCGTCCCTATAGCGCCGCCGAGCGTCAGCTGTTGCAAAGCGTGCTGGGCCGGTGGCCCGGTGAGCCGGGATTGGAGCCGGCGGCGGGTTTGATTTTGAGGGCGCATCTGGAGGCATGGGCGCAATTGCCGGCCGCAGAGTTGATTGGGTTTCATGGTCAAACGCTGAGCCATGATCCGCAAAACTTGCGCACGCATCAGCTGGGCAGTGGCGCGGAGCTGGCGCGGCAGGCCGGTGTGGCCGTCGCTTGGGATTTTCGTTCCGAGGATGTGGCGCGCGGCGGGCAGGGTGCACCTTTGGCACCAATATTTCATTGGGCGCTGGCGCGCTACAAACAGATGCAAGAGCCTGTGGCGATTGTGAATCTGGGGGGTGTCGGCAATCTCACTTGGGTGGATGCCCGCTTGCCACCCGAGCAAGGGTTGCTGGCCTTTGATACAGGCCCGGCCAATGCGCCCCTGAATGATTTCATGCTGAAAACCACAGGGCAACCCTATGATGCGGGCGGCACTTTGGCCGCGTCGGGTCGTATAGATCGGAAGATCGTGGCCAGCTTTCTTCAGCAGCCCTATTTTTCGCGTCCCGCGCCAAAATCTTTGGATCGCGACAGCTTCGGCGATATGGCCCGGCTTGTCGCCCAGCTGGACCCAGCGGATGCAGCCGCGACACTGACCGCTATATGCGTGGCGGCCGTGGCTGCGGGTGTCGTGCTCATGCCGGCGCCCCCCAAGCAGGTTTGGATCAGTGGCGGTGGCCGAAAAAACAGTGAGGTCATGCGTCAATTGGCAGGGAATTTGCCGATGGAGGTTTTTGATATTGACGATATCGGGTTTGATGGCGACATGCTCGAAGCGCAGGCCTTTGCCTATCTCGCAGCCCGCGTGGCGCGCGGCTTGCCGACCTCATTTCCCGCAACCACCGCGACCAAAGCGCCACTTTGTGGTGGAAAAATCAGCTTGCCTTAGGTTTGCGTCCGATTGGCCGGGGGATTTGCCTAGAGATTGCAAAAATCCCCCGTTCAAAAGACCTCTGTATACCACCATTTCAACACGAAATGAGGGCTGCGCCTGCCTGGGCGGGCGCATATGTGCGGTGATGAAATCACTGCAGAATTTGAGCAATAACCAGATATACCAGAAAATTCAGATGGTGAATGCGCCTGCCGGGGGGCAGGCAGGCGCAGCCCGGTGTGGCCACCGGGCAAAGTGTTGTGACGTGGCGGTTGGGTTATGCAGAGGTCTTTTGAATGTTTGTGCCTCAGGACTTGAGGATCGAGCGGCCTGCATAGATCGCGGTGTCGCCCAATTCTTCCTCAATACGGATCAACTGGTTGTATTTGGCAAGCCGGTCAGACCGCGCCAATGAGCCGGTTTTGATCTGCCCGCAGTTGGTGGCGACGGCCAGATCGGCAATGGTCGCATCTTCGGTCTCGCCAGAGCGGTGGCTCATCACATTGGTAAAGCCCGCACGATGCGCCATTTCTACCGCGCGCATGGTCTCAGTCAGCGAACCGATTTGGTTGACTTTCACCAGCATAGAGTTGGCCGACCCGCGCTCAATGCCCATGGCCAAGCGTTCGGGATTGGTGACAAAAAGATCGTCGCCGACCAATTGGCAACGATCCCCAAGGGTCTCGGTCAAAAGTTTCCACCCGTCCCAATCATCCTCATCACAGCCATCCTCAATGCTGACAATGGGGTAATCGTCAACCAACGCGGCCAGATAGGCGACATTCTGTGCAGAGCTGAGCGATTTGCCTTCGCCCTTCATCTCATAGGTGCCATTTTTGCAATATTCGCTCGCGGCGCAATCTAAGGCGAGGTAAATGTCTTCGCCGGGCTTATAGCCGGCTTTCTCAATCGCCTGCATGATGAAGTCCAAAGCCGCGCGTGAGGAGGAGATATTAGGGGCAAAACCGCCTTCATCACCAATGCCCGTTGAGAGGCCTGCGGCAATGAGATCACCTTTGAGCGTATGGAACACTTCCGCACCCATGCGCACCGCGTCGCGGATATTTTCAGCTGCAACCGGCATGATCATGAATTCTTGGATATCAATCGGGTTATCCGCATGCTCACCGCCATTTAGGATATTCATCATCGGCACAGGCAACACCCGGGCTGAGGTGCCGCCGATGTAGCGATAAAGCGGCTGGCCACAATAATCTGCGGCAGCTTTGGCGACGGCCAAGGAGACCCCCAAAATCGCATTGGCACCGAGGCGAGATTTGTTGGGCGTGCCGTCCATTTCGATCATGGCCTGATCAATTGCAACCTGTTCATCGGCTTCAAAGCCAATCAGCGCATCGGCAATTTCTCCGTTCACATTTTCAATCGCAGTCAACACGCCCTTGCCCATATACCGGCTTTTATCGCCATCGCGCAGCTCAACGGCCTCATATGCGCCGGTTGAGGCCCCCGAGGGCACGGCCGCGCGGCCGAGCGTTCCATCTTCTAAGATCACATCAACCTCCACAGTGGGGTTGCCCCGGCTGTCAAGAATTTCGCGGGCGTGAATATCGATAATAGTGGACATGGATGTGGCTCCGGTAAGGTTCTGTTGCGCGCGGTTTAACAAGAGGGGGCTGCGGGCGAAAGAGCGATTTGACGCAAATCTACCGCAGTTGCGATTCGCGCCACAGCGCGTAGAGACCGGACAGGACGACAATGGCCGAGCCAATGAGTGTCCACTGGTCCAGCACTTCGCCAAAATACCAAACGCCAATGGCCACACCGAATACCAATCGCGAATAGCGGAAGGGCACAACAGCGGAGACCTCGCCGATGCGCATGGCGGCGATAATGCAATAATAGCCCCCAATGGCGATCAAAATACTGACCGCAATCAGCAGGGCGTCGGAGGATGCAGGCCAAACAAAGCGAGGATCAAAGATCAATAGGATCAATCCTGCTGGTATGGTGGCGCCAAACCCCAATGTTGCGAGCGCCAAGCTGGGTGTGGATTTGACGATGCGCCGGGTCGCCACGTCGCGTGCAGACAGGCCAATCACGCCCATAAGAGCCAAAAGTGCAGAGGCCTCAAAGGCCGCAGACCAAGGCCTTAGGATCACCGCAACGCCAAAGAGCCCCACAAGAATTGCCGACCAGCGCCGAATTCCCACTTTTTCGCGCAAAACGACAGCCGCGCCCAGGGTCACCAGCAGCGGGCTGACCTGAATAATCGCTGAGACGGTGGTAATGGGCACCAAGGCTAGGGAGAGCACGAAAAACGCCGTTCCGACCAGCTCGGACAGGGTGCGGCCAATGACCCAGGGGTTGCGGATCATCTCCGCAGTCACACCTTCGCCCTTATGGCGGCTCCAGAGATAAAAGCCCAAGGTGCCGCCGACGCCGATCATCAAGAGGATTTGACCCGAAGACAGGCGGGTTGAGAGAAGTTTGATGAGCGAATCTTCCACCGCAAAGGCAGCCATCGCCAGGGTGATGAAACCGATGCCAAGCAGATTTTCGCGTTTTATGCTGTCAGTCATTGTCGCCGCGCTTAATCGGCACGCCGTACAGTTCTAAACGATGTCCCTTAAGCCTGTATCCCAGACGCTCAGCAATTTTTTCTTGCAAGGCTTCAATATCAGGGTCAATAAATTCAATCACTTCACCGCTGTTCATATCGATCAAGTGATCGTGATGGTCACGCTCTGCATCTTCATAGCGCGCCCGGCCATCGCCAAATTCCAACTTCTCAAGAATGCCTGATTCCTCGAACAATTTGACCGAACGATAGACTGTCGCGATGGAGATCCGAGGGTCGAGTTTTAGCGCCCGCGCATAGAGCTCTTCTACATCGGGATGATCTTGTGAGGCTTCCAGGACTTGAGCCACGGTGCGACGTTGATCGGTCATGCGCAGCCCATTTTGCGCGCATCTTTGAATAATATCTTTTGCCATATCGTCACCCACGCCCCAACTGCCCGGCCTAGCTTAGCGCGGATCAGGATTATCGCTCACCCGTCGGGCCATTGGCGCAACGGTGAGGCCTTGTACGATGATAGAGAACAAAACCACAATATAGGTTACGGTTAATATAAGCGGTTTGAATTCAGATTCCGGCAAAGACAGCGCCAAAGCCACAGAAATTCCGCCCTTGAGGCCGCCCCAGGTCATGATCGGCACAATGCCCTGGGAGAAGTCGCGAAAGGGGCGCAGAACCATGATGGGCACAATGACCGCGCACCAACGGGCCAAAAGCGACAGGCCGATTGCAAGCAGGCCTGCGGTGATTGCGCCGATGGAGAAGGCGATGGCAAAGACCTCTAAGCCGATCATGAGAAAGAGGATCGCATTCAAAATTTCATCGAGCAATTTCCAAAACGCATCCACATAGTCCCGAGTTTTTTGCGTCATGGCATGGGCCGTCATCTCATCGCCGATCAAAAGCCCGGCGCAGACGGCCATGATCGGGGCTGAGACATGCAGCCAAAGCGCCAATTGATAGCCGCCAAAGGCGAGCGCAAGCGTCAGCAGGACTTCGACAGAATAGTCATTAATCTCACACATCACCCGATAGGTGCCCCAACCGAGAGCAAGACCCAAAACAGCCCCGCCAAAGGCTTCGCGGAAAAACAAGAGGGCGGCATCGCCAAAGCTGGCACCATGGGCACCCGCGGCCGGAAAGGCCAGGCCCACTAAAACCAAAAACACCACATAGCCAACGCCGTCATTAAACAGGCTCTCGCCGGCAATCTTGGTCTCAAGCGACTTGGGCAGCTTCGCCGCCCGCAAGACTCCCAAGACAGCCACAGGATCGGTTGGAGAAATCAGCGCGCCGAAGACCAGAGCGATCAGCAGCGGAGCGCCGGTGATCCAGCTAAATCCAACCCCCGCAACCAGTGTCGACAGGCAAACCCCCATGGTCGCCATGAGCATAACAATACCCCAATGGGCCTTGAGATCGGAAAATTTCACATGCAGGGCACCGGCAAACAAAAGCAGGCCCAGCATCCCTTCAAGTAAAGCATCTGAAAAATCAAACGCGACGACCATCCGTTGAAGCTCTGCGGTCAGGTGCAAACCGGGCCAGAGTGCATCAAGGCCGAGGAGCCCAAGAGAGGCCAGGAGCGAGACGATTAAGATACCAATTGCTGAGGGCAGGCGGAAAAAAATGGCATTGATCGCGGCAAATGTGCCGGCCAGAACAATAAGGGCGGAGGTGATTTGCAAAAAGGTCATATCTGCTTATGGCATAGAGGGCGATAATTTTCTACACTGCGCCGCGTTAGGTGCCGCAAAAAGTTTGTGTTACAGCCTCTTGTGGGCTCGGGGCGGCGATGAACCTTGCAGTGTCACAGGGCGCATATGGCGTCTTAAGGGCCGTATGCAGCGCGTGAAACAGCTGCATGTCACCGGCAACCGCATCAGCGATCATGGCTTCCACCAGATGATTGCGTGGGATGATGGCCGGGTTAACCTGCGCCAACGCAGCCTGCGCCGGTCCAGCCGCCTGCCAACGGGCGTGCCAATCGGTAAAATCAGGATGTGCGCCCAAATGCGCATGAGCGTCCCCCAGGGCCAAAGATCGGAAACTCAGCGTCAAATCTGCGCCGATATCGGCCATGATTTTGAGCAAACCATCAATCAGCGCACCCGTCTCTTGGTTTGGTGTCAAACCGATCTTACGGGCAAAAACTGCTGCATATTCAGTGTCGAATATGTCGCCAAAGCCCTGCACAATTTCGGTAAAGCGGGTGACGGCGGCGTCGCGATCCTCTGTGAGGGGCAGCAAAGCCGTCGCCAATTGAGCCATATTCCAAGCGGCCAAATTTGGCTGATTGCCATAGGCATAGCGGCCCTGCCGATCAATGGAGCTGAAGGTCTTCATCGGCACAAAATCATCCATGAACGCACAGGGGCCATAATCAATTGTAATCCCTCCCACATGGCTGTTGTCTGTGTTCATCACGCCGTGAATAAAGCCCACGCCCATCCATTGCGCGATGAGGCGCGCTTGCGCGGCCACGGCGGCGCTCAAAAATTGCTCGACCGTTTGTGACGCGCCATAGTGGCGCGCCCGGGCTTGCTGTAAGAGCGCTTCCAGCGCCTGGGTATCATTGCGGGCGGCGAAATATTGAAATGTACCGACCCGAATATGGCTTGAGGCCGTTCTGCATATGATTGCGCCGGGCAGGGGGCCTTGCTCGCGCAGAATGGTCTCGCCGGTGGCCACGGCCGCCAGGGCGCGGGTGGTGGGAATGCCGAGTGCATGCATAGCTTCTGAGATCAAATATTCACGCAAGACCGGCCCATACCAGGCCCGCCCATCGCCATTGCGCGACCAGGCGGTGCGTCCGGCGCCTTTGAGTTGAACATCAAAGCGCCCTTGCGGCCCGATCACCTCGCCGAGCAGAACCGCGCGCCCATCGCCGAGCTGAGGGTTCCAATGGCCAAATTGATGGCCGGCATAGGCCTGCGCTATCGGGTCTGCGCCCTGAGGAATTTGATTGCCCGCCATAAACGCTGGCCAATCCTCATCAAAATTGATGCCAAGTTCTTCGGCGTGTTCGGTATTGAGCATCAAACCCTGAGGGTCCGCAACCGGCACAGGCGCTTGCCGGGTGAACATTTGCGGCGGCAGGGCTGCGTAGCTATTGTCCCAATTGGCCCGCATCACAAACGCGCCAAGCGCTGAGTGATGAGATCAAAATAGCCTGTCGCATCAATATTGCCTAAAAACAGCGCATTGGCCGGGCGATCCGTGACGCGCCACCAATCGGCAACTGTCATGCCACGGGTCAACTCGGATTGGGTTTCAATTTCCACATTGATCCTCCGCCCTGAGAAGAGCTCGGGCGCGATCAAATAGGCAATGACGCATGGGTCGTGCAGCGGCGCGCCTTCGGAGCCATATTTCTCGGAATCAAACCGCTCAAAGAACTCTGTCCAGCCGGCCACCACGTCGCAGATTGGATGGTTTTTGGCCCGCAATGCGGCGCTCCAGGCTGGCGTGGTCAGAGCCTTATGCGTCACATCCAGAGGCGCTGCGACCAAATCCACACCGGATTGAAACACCAGCTGCGCCGCTTCGGGGTCAACATAGATGTTAAATTCAGCCGCGGGCGTGATATTGCCAACCTCAAAATAAGCCCCGCCCATCAAGACAACCTGTGCGATGCGCTCGGCGATATCAGGCGCCCGTTGCAGGGCGGTGGCGATATTGGTCAGCGGGCCAAGGGGGCAGAGTGTGATGGTCTTTGGCGGCGCTGTGCGCAGGGCGCTGATGATAAAATCTACCGCGTGGGTGCTTTGCAATTCCATCACCGGCGCGGGGAGCGGCGCCCCATCCAATCCGCTGTCGCCATGGACATGTTCTGCCGTGACCAAACCGCGACCCATCGGGCGGTCACAGCCGGCAAACACTGGCACATCGGCGCGACCTGCCAATTCGCAGACCTGCCGCGCGTTGTAGCTGGTGCGCTCCAAAGGGACATTGCCCGCAACGCAGGTCAGTCCCAGAACGTTAAGTTCCTCAGACGCCAAGGCCAGCAAGATTGCCACCGCATCATCTTGGCCGGGATCCGTGTCAATAATGATGTCGCGGCGCATCGGCTGACCTCTCTGTACAGTTATGGAGCCCCTCTTGAGCCTTGGTGGTCAATCGGTCCCACGATAAGGTTGGACATATTGCAACGCCATATCCCAAGGAAAGAAGATCCAAGTGTCTTGGCTGACTTCGGTAATGAATGTATCCACCATAGGGCGGCCTTGCGGTTTGGCATAGACCGTGGCGAAATGGGCCTTAGGATATTTTGAGCGTACCAGCTCCAGAGTTTTCCCACTGTCAACCAAATCATCAATGACCAAAATACCCGTCCCATCGCCCATTAATTCTGCATCTGGTGCCTTGAGGATCACGGCATCGGCGCGTTCTTGATGGTGATAACTTTTCACGCTGACCGTATCGACATTGCGCACGTCCAATTCCCGCGCCACAATCATCGCAGGGGCCATGCCGCCGCGTGTAATCGCCACAATCGCGCGCCATCCGCCATCTTCGGGGCCTTTGCCATCGAGACGCCAGGCCAATGCCCGCGAATCTCGGTGCATTTGATCCCAGCTGACATGGAAGCCTTTTTCATGTGGTAGACGATCTGACATGATGTTTCCTTACCTTAAAAATCGCTTTACCTGCTATTCAGGCAGCTCGAGACCCTTCATTCCGATGACATGATAGCCGGCATCCACATGCAAGATTTCTCCCGTCACACCAGATCCGAGGTCTGACAGCAGATAAAGAGCCGATTTTCCGACTTCCGCCTGGGTCACTGTGCGGCGCAACGGGCTGTTGGTTTCATTCCATTTCATAATCTCGCGAAAATCGCCGATGCCGGAGGCGGCTAGGGTTTTGATGGTTCCCGCTGAGATCGCGTTGACGCGGATATTGTAGCGCCCCAAGTCCTCGGCCAAATAGCGCACCGAGGCTTCCAAAGCTGCCTTCGCCACGCCCATAACATTGTAATTGGGCATAACTTTTTCCGCGCCGTAATAGGTCATGGTCAGGCAGGATGCGCCGGGCGCCAATAACCCTTGCGCCGCTTGCAAAATGGCGGTGAAGGAATAGGCGGAAATATCCATCGTCATTAGGAAATTGTCCCGCGATGTATTGATATATTGCCCGCGCAACTCGGATTTATCTGAAAAACCAATGGCGTGCACGATAAAGTCTATCTGGCCCCATGCCTCTTTTGCTTGCTTCATCAAAGCGGCGATAGAGGCCGGGTCCCCGGCGTCACATTCTGCGACGATGGTCGCGTTGAGCTGTTCGGCCAGTGGCAAAACGCGCTTTTTCATCGCGTCCCCGACATAGGTCACACCGATCTGCGCACCCTCGGCCTGCAAAGCCTCAGCGATGCCCCAGGCAATCGATTTATCATTGGCCAGGCCCATGATCAGGCCACGTTTTCCGGTCATCAGCCCCATTGGACTTTCCCCCATCGAAAATTATATTATGAATGGTCTAAGCGAACACCCCCTGTGCATCAACCCAAAGGCTACTTCTGACATGGAAAAAAGAACTGGAATTTTCGAAGGCAACGATCCCTTTGCATTGGCGCGCGATTGGATGAGCGCCGCAGAGGCGGGGGAGTTGAATGATCCCAACGCTATGGCACTGTCGACAGTTGACAGGAACGGCATGCCCAATGCGCGGATTGTATTGCTCAAATCTATCGAAGATGGCGGTTTTGTCTTTTATACCAATTACGAGAGCACAAAGGCCCAAGAGGCCTTTGAAGCCGGCCGTGCGGCCTTTGTCATCCACTGGAAATCTCTGCGCCGACAAATCCGGTGTCGCGGCTTTGTGGAGCGGGAAGATGGCCCGCTGGCGGATGATTATTTCATGAGCCGGTCGCCTCTATCACGGATCGGCGCTGTGGCCTCGGTCCAGTCGCAACCGCTCGAGTCGCGGCAAGTTTTGATGGACCGCGTGGAAGCGGTGCGCGCAGAGCAGGGCGATTCTGTCACGCGGCCAAGTTTTTGGGGTGGGATTCGCATCACGCCTGTTGAGTTAGAATTTTGGGCCGATGGGGAGGCGCGTTTACATGACCGCTTCCGATGGACACGATCAACGCCAGAGGCGGCATGGGACGTGCAACGTCTTTACCCTTAGGCCGTATTGATGTGTGGGCGGCATAAGATGGCGATCATCGCGTGTTGCCCATAAGACCAGAAGCGCCAGTTCAAGCGCATATAGGGTATTTGCGCGCGAAATTTTGCGCTGCTGCAGTGCATATGTGGTTGAGCGCGGCTCTAAATTAATTTACGATAGAATGCGTTAAGTATTAGATATTTGAAATTGTTTAATTTAATTACTGAAAGATAAACATGTCCCGAGACACTGTTGATGGCGGTTTGACGCTTACCGGAACAATTAAGTGGTTTGATCCCGTAAAAGGCTTTGGTTTCATCGTTTCCGATGAAATAGATATGGATATTTTGTTGCATGCCAATGTGCTGCGCAATTTTGGGCAAAGTTCGATTGCCGACGGCGTTGAGATCAAAGTCATTGCCCATCGCTCCGATCGCGGCATCCAAGCTTCTGAGGTCTTATCCGTTGCCTCTCCCAGGTCATTTAACACGTTTGGCTATGGAGAAATGGACGCGCTGGATGACGTGGCCCTGTCAGAGATTGAGCTGCAGCCGGGGCGGATCAAATGGTTTGATAAGGCCAAGGGCTTCGGGTTTGCCAATGTCTTCGGAAAGTCGGCCGACATATTTGTGCATATAGATGTCTTGCGCCGCTGTGGCCTTTCGGGTTTGGTTGCAGGTGAAGGGGTGGCCCTGAGAGTTGTTGAGGGTGAGCGGGGCCTGATGGCCGTGGCGATCCTAAGCTGGGAGGCGGCGCAGGTAGAATGATCCGATACAGTGCAATTCTCGCTGCGTTTGTCTGTTTCATGGGCAGCATCGGCGCCGCGGATTGCAACGAAGGTCACGTCCACCTGTCAGGCCCTTGGGGCAGCGCTAAATTTCAAGTTGAAGTGATGGATGATGAGGCTGAGCGGGCGCGCGGCTTGATGAACAGGCCGCAGCTTGCCAAGTTTTCCGCCATGCTGTTTGTCTATGAGCGCGAACGCATCCTGTCTTTTTGGATGAAAAACACGCTGATCGGCTTGGATATATTATTTTTTGATTCCGCCGGTCGCCTGGTCAATATTCGAGCAGATGCGATTCCCGGAGATGAGACACCATTGCGCAGCACCGGGCCGGCGCAATATGTTTTGGAGATCAACGCTGGGCTGGCCTCAGCTCTGAAAATGGGTCCGGATACGGTTTTGAGCCATGCGAGATTGGCCGGAGACGAAAAAACCCCCGGCTGTGTGTGAAAACCCCTTTTCTTTCTCAATCCAATTGCCTAAAGAAGCCGCAGTGTCGGGGCGTGGCGCAGTCTGGTAGCGCACCTGTTTTGGGTACAGGGGGTCGTGAGTTCGAATCTCGCCGCCCCGACCACTCTCCCTAAGATCTCTGCAAAACACCATTTCACCATGAAATGAGGGCAGCGCCTGCCTGGGCGGGCGCATATGTTTGGTGGCGAAGTCACTGCAAAATTTGAGCAATAACCATATATCCAGTATACCCAGATGGTGAATGCGCCTGCCGGGGGGCAGGCAGGCGCAGCCCGGTGTTGCCACCGGGCAAAATGTTTTGGCTTGGCGGCTGGGTTATGCAGAGGTCTCGGAGAGCAATTTCCAAATTCCCGTGGGGGCTTTGAAAGATGCGCGCCACCAAACGAGGCGCGACATATCCATACGGCCTAGCCATAAGGGTAGAAAAATAGTCGTTTTCTGCGTCAAGCATTTTTTCCTTTAAAAAATGTTAAAAAATCGTTGACCTGCCCTTAGAAACTGGATCAGTTAGTAGTGGCAGCGAAGAAATACACCAAATGTAGTGTTTCGAACTAGGCGGTGAGGCCCCTGGACCAAGACAGGTTTCAGAGAAGTGAGTGCTGGTTAATTATGTAGAGAGCCGTATTTAAACGGCAAAATGAGGCAGAGACATGAAGATTGAACGGCGATTTACCAGCCCCAATGAAGACGCATATAGCTCAATTGAGTTCACAAAGACCACCAGCGAGATTCGCAATCCCGATGGCACAGTGGTGTTTCATCTGGCCGATCTAGAGGTTCCGGCATCATGGTCGCAGGTTGCGTCAGATGTTCTGGCGCAGAAGTATTTCCGCAAGGCTGGTGTGCCTTCTGAAACGAAAGCCGTTAAAGAATCAGGCATGCCGAGCTTTTTGCGTCGCCGCGTGGCGGCAGAGAATGCAACATTTGGCGGGGAATCCTCCGCCAAGCAAGTCTTTGATCGTTTGGCTGGCGCATGGGCCTATTGGGGCTGGAAGGGTGGTTATTTTACCACGGAAGAGGACGCCAGCGCTTATTTTGACGAGATGCGCTATATGTTGGCAACCCAAAGAGCCGCTCCGAACTCGCCGCAATGGTTTAACACTGGGCTGCATTGGTCCTATGGGATTGATGGCCCGGCGCAGGGGCATCATTACGTCGATTACAAAACTGGCAAGCTGACCAAATCGGACAGCAGCTATGAGCATCCGCAGCCGCATGCTTGCTTCATTCAATCGGTCTCCGATGATCTGGTGAATGATGGCGGAATCATGGATCTTTGGGTGCGTGAAGCGCGTTTGTTTAAGTACGGCTCTGGCACAGGAACCAACTTCTCATCCCTGCGCGGCGCTGGCGAGAATCTTTCGGGTGGTGGCAAGTCTTCCGGCCTTATGGGCTTTTTGAAAATTGGGGATCGGGCCGCCGGTGCAATCAAATCTGGCGGTACCACCCGCCGGGCGGCGAAAATGGTGATCTGTGATGCAGATCACCCCGATATCGAAGATTTCATCAACTGGAAGGTGATCGAGGAGCAGAAAGTGGCCTCCATCGTGGCCGGCTCCAAAATGCATGAAGAAAAGCTCAACTTGATTTTTGCCGCGATTAAATCTTGGGATGGGGCCGCAACAGACGCCTATGATCCTAAAGTGAACCCGGCTTTGAAAGAGGCGGTGAAAGCGGCGAAAAAAGTTTCCATTCCGGAAACCTATGTCAAACGCGTGCTGGATTACGCCAAACAGGGCCACACCAGCATCGAGTTCCCAACCTATGACACAGATTGGGATTCGGAGGCCTATAATTCTGTCTCTGGTCAAAATTCCAACAACTCCATCCGTGTCACCGACGCGTTTCTCTACGCGGTTCAAAAGGATGCGGATTGGCAATTGTTGAACCGGACCGATGGCTCTGTTTCCAAGACCATAAAAGCGCGTGATCTTTGGGAGCAGGTGGGGCATGCTGCATGGGCCTGCGCCGATCCGGGCATTCAGTATCATGATACGGTCAACGCGTGGCACACTTGCCCTGCGGACGGGGAAATCCGTGGATCCAACCCATGTTCTGAATATATGTTCTTGGATGACACGGCCTGTAACCTGGCCTCGATGAACCTGCTGACCTTCTATGAAAATGGTGAGTTCCAGGCGGATGACTATGTGCATGCCACACGTCTTTGGACTGTGACCCTTGAGATTAGCGTCCTGATGGCGCAGTTTCCTTCCAAGGAGATCGCGCAACGCTCCTATGAGTTCCGTACACTTGGCCTGGGCTATGCCAATATTGGCGGCCTATTGATGAATATGGGCTTGGGCTATGACAGTGATGAGGGCCGTGCGCTTTGCGGCGCACTCACAGCTGTGATGACCGGTGTGGCCTATGCCACATCAGCCGAAATGGCTGGTGAGCTGGGGCCGTTCCCCGGGTATAAGAAAAATTCCGACAGCATGCTGCGTGTGATGCGCAATCACCGCAATGCGGCCTATGGCGAAAGCGACGGCTATGAAGATCTTGCGATCAAACCGGTGCCGCTCGATCATGCAAATTGCCCAGATCAAACTCTGGTTGCCTTGTCAAAACAGAGCTGGGATACAGCCATCGCGTTGGGGGAAAAACACGGGTATCGCAACGCCCAATCCACTGTGATTGCCCCAACTGGCACCATTGGCCTGGTCATGGATTGCGACACAACCGGCATTGAGCCAGATTTTGCCTTGGTGAAATTCAAAAAACTCGCAGGTGGTGGATATTTCAAGATTATCAACCAATCGGTGCCGGCCGCATTGGCCAAACAGGGCTATCGCAGCAATGAAATAGAAGAGATCGTCAGCTACGCTGTGGGTCATGGGTCTTTGGGCAATGCGCCTGGGATCAATCACACGGCTTTGATTGGTCATGGCTTTGGCCAGGCTGAAATTGATAAGATTGAGACGGCCTTGCCCTCAGCCTTTGATATCCGCTTTGTGTTCAACCAATGGACCTTAGGGGCAGATTTCTGCACCGGTGTTCTGGGTATTCCAGAGGCCAAACTTATGGATCCAAGCTTCGATCTGCTCACGCATCTGGGCTTTAGCCGTGCGGAGATTGACGCGGCCAATGACCATGTCTGCGGCACAATGACTTTGGAGGGTGCACCGCATCTGAAACAAGAGCATTACAGCATCTTCGATTGCGCCAATCCTTGTGGCAAAAAAGGCAAGCGGTATCTAAGTGTGAACAGCCATATCTATATGATGGCCGCAGCACAGTCCTTTATCTCTGGTGCGATTTCCAAGACCATCAATATGCCCAATGACGCGACCATTGAGGAGTGTCAGGCGGCCTATGAATTGAGCTGGTCTTTGGGGATCAAGGCCAATGCTTTGTATCGCGATGGCTCCAAACTTTCGCAACCTCTGGCCGCTTCGCTTGTCGAAGATGATGAGGAAGCCGAAGAGATTCTGGCCACCGGCTCTGCCCAAGAAAAAGCCGCGGTTTTGGCAGAGAAAATCGTCGAAAAAGTGGTGATCAAAGAGGTGATCCGCTCGAACCGTGAGAAAATGCCTCAACGTCGTCGGGGCTATACGCAAAAGGCAATTGTTGGCGGACATAAGGTCTATCTGCGCACCGGTGAGTATGAGGACGGCCAATTGGGCGAAATCTTCATCGATATGCACAAAGAGGGCGCGGGCTTCCGGGCGATGATGAATAATTTCGCCATCGCAGTCTCCGTCGGCCTGCAATATGGTGTGCCGCTCGATGAATTTGTCGACGCGTTTACCTTCACCAAATTTGAGCCCGCCGGCATGGTTCAAGGCAACGATAGCATCAAAAATGCAACCTCGATCTTGGATTATATCTTCCGGGAATTGGCGGTTTCCTATCTCGACCGCGAAGATCTGGCCCATGTCAAACCTGAGGGCGCATCATTTGATGACATCGGCCGCGGGGAAGAGGAGGGGGCATCCAACCTCCGCGCTGTCGAAGAGAGCAAAGCGGCCAAGGGAATCGAAGTTCTCAAGCAAATGGTGTCCACGGGCTATCACCGCAATCGAGTACCGCAAGAATTTGTGGTCTATCAGGGCGGCCAAATGCAGGGCGCGGTCTCAGCAGAGGCAATGCCAATGGATGCAGCGCTGGATACGGCTGTTGCCATGGCAACACGCGGCTCCGAAGTCTCGACGGCCGCGGTTATGGACGATCGGACCAAAGCCAAAATGCAGGGCTATGAAGGTGACCCATGTGGGGAATGCGGTAATTACACCTTGGTGCGCAACGGCACCTGTATGAAATGCAACACCTGCGGTGGAACATCTGGCTGTAGCTAAGGTGCTATGATTGTAAACACTTGGGGCTGGCTTCGGCTGGCCCCTTTTTTGTGGCCCGTAGATCTCTGGCGCGCGGCAGAGTGTCTTGGGGGCAGGCATTTTGAGTGAGCCATGGTAAAAATCACTCTTGGCGGTTATCCTATGGATTGATAAGCTTAAAAAAAATCTAACTGGAAATCATGCGTCATACCGTTCCCATAGCTTCGCAATTTTACGTCACAGCGCCCCAACCCTGTCCCTATCTTGAGGACCGGATGGAGCGAAAGCTTTTCACCTCTTTGCAGGGGGCGGATGCGGGAATTTTGAACAATAGCTTGTCAAAACAAGGGTTCAGGCGGTCTCAAAATGTTCTGTATCGCCCGGCCTGCGCCTCTTGCTCGGCCTGCCTTTCGGCGCGGATCGATGTCGCCAAGTTTCAACCGAGCAAGTCGCAAAAGCGGATCTTGAAGCGCAACGCCGCGCTGCAACGCCGGCGCATCGCCCCTTGGGCCACTGAACAGCAATATGATCTGTTTCGCAGCTATCTTGATGCGCGCCATGCACAAGGCGGTATGGCGGATATGGATATTTTCGAGTTCGCCGCAATGATAGAGGAAACCCCTGTGACCAGCCGGGTGATGGAATATTCGCAATCGGATGGAGAGCTGAAGGCGGTGTGTCTGACAGATATTTTCGATGATGGCCTATCATTGGTCTATAGCTTCTTTGATACCTCGCAGCCGCAAAACTCCATCGGCACCTATATGATCCTCAATCACATCGACATGGCGCGTGAAGCTGGTTTGCCCTATGTCTATCTCGGCTATTGGGTGCCTGGCAGTCCAAAAATGGACTATAAAGCGCGGTTCAAAGGTGTTGAAATTTTTCGAGATGGTGGCTGGCGGCAGCTTGATCTTGAGGATGATTTTAGCCGCGACAAAAATCTATGTGAGATCAAATCGATCTCCGAGCAGGTCGCTCATATCGCCATGCCTGAGATGACCCATAGCCATGAGACATAGGCGTATCCCGTAAAAAAGGGCGCCGAATTGAGCGCCCTTCGTCGTTGAGAGGTCATGAATTTACCCGGCCAAGAGGTTGGGGATGATGGTGACGACCCATGGGAACCAGAACAAGAGCAACAGCCCTAGAACTTGGATCAAAACAAAGGGGATCACACCGCGGTAGATATGCCCGGTTGTCACTTCTTTTGGTGCAACGCCGCGGAGGTAAAACAGCGCAAAGCCAAAGGGTGGGGTCAAGAATGAGGTCTGCAAGTTCACCGCAATCATGATGGTCACCCATTTGGGATCCATTGTTCCGCCATAGATCACCGGCCCCACAATGGGGATCACGATGTATATGATTTCGAGAAAATCGAGCACAAAGCCAAGGACAAATAGAACGAGCATCACAATCAAGAAGACAGTGAATTCACTGTCAAAACTCTTGAGGAAGTCTTGGATATAATGTTCGCCGCCAAAGCTAATCACCACAAGGTTGAGCAATTGTGACCCGATCAAAATGGTGAAGACCATAGAGGTTACCTTTGCCGTCTCGCGCACCACCGGGCTTAGGACGCCCGAGCGGAACAACGTCCAGCAGGCATAGAGCAGCCCGAAGAGCGCATAGAGATAGGCCGCCTGAGCGACAAAGAAGGCAACCCAGCTTTCCAAGGACACCGCATCTTGCCGCACGCGCAGATCAAAGTTCATCCCGACCAAGAGCATGATCACCAATGCGAAGGCCGAACCGATGATGATCTTGGGAGATTTATTCTCATCTTTCAACTTGCGGAAGGCCGCCAGCATGATCGCTCCGCCCGCACCAAGCGCCGCGGCGGGCGTTGGGTTGGTGATGCCCCCAAGTATCGATCCCAGCACGGCGACGATGAGAATAAGCGGTGGGAAGACCACTCGGATCAACTCATTTTCCGCCAAACGCGCCACCGCAGTGCGCAGCCCGTAGAATATGAGCGCCATAGGCAGCACCATAAGGATCAAGGTGACGCCTGCCGATGTGCGTGGTGTGACGAAAACGATATCCATAACCAGGCCCAAAGCCACCCCGGCAAAGCCGATGGCCAGCGGTCTGAAGTCCTGCCGTGGCGCCACACCCCGTGCCGTGGTGAGAACCAGCGTCATCAGGATCAATCCAATTGCAATCCCGAGCCCGATGGGCGCAGCATTTGCGACGCGCTGCGAAATATTATCTTCAATCTCCTGGTCAGTGAGGGCACGGCTTTCCACCGCACCGCCCGCGTCTGCGATCGCTTGCTGTTCTGAAATCGCCAGATCCCAGGCCTCTTGCCCGTGCAGCTCAATCATCGCCGCCTGGCAGTCGGGCCCGACGTTGGTTCGAAGCGAAGCGCCTTCTGAGAGTTCAGACCGTGATGAGACTGAAATGTCCTGCGAGCCAATCATATTGGCCTGGCCCAGAAGGATGGCCCCCCCGATTAAGGCGATGGGGGCGGCTAAGAACCATTGTAGCGCGTGAGTCCGGCCAATTGACTCCCCAGATCCGCCACCCATTTGCACCGCGGGCGCCTTGGACGGGTTGATCAGCGCATAGACAAAAGCATAACCGGCATAGAGACCCGCCAGCAAAATGCCAGGCAAAAGGGCCGCTTGGAACAATGTGCCGACCGAGACCACCGCAGGCTCACCCAGATAGGTCAAGGCATCGGTACAACCCAAAGATTGCGCCCGCACCTCCTGGGCCCGCGAGTAAAGATCACCGGCAAGCGTGCCCAACAACACAATCACAATAGAGGGCGGAATGATCTGCCCCAAGGTACCAGAGGCCGCGATCACGCCGGTGGAGAGCTCGGGTGAATAGCCATTGCGTAGCATGGTTGGCAAGCTGAGCAGCCCCATGGTGACAACCGTCGCGCCAACAATGCCGGTTGAGGCAGCCAGAAAAGCGCCCACGACGACCACAGAGACGGCGAGGCCACCGGGAAGGGGGCCAAAGACCCGCGCCATGGTGGTCAAAAGATCATTGGCAATTTTGGACCGTTCCAGAGTGATGCCCATCAAAACAAACATCAAAACCGCCAAAAGTGTCTCGATAGATTGTCCCGCCAAGACCCGCTCGTTGATCCGGTTGACAATGAAAGACACATTCCGATCCAGCGCCACTTCCCAGCCATTGGCGAAGACAGGCACCTCAATGCGTGGCAATTCGGGGTATCGGAAGACGCTTACCGTATCCGCCTTAATACCTTGGCCCATCAGCGCGCCAAACTCAGCAGAGGATTTGTCAATTGCTTGGTGGATCAACAGCCCACCGCTGTCCAAAGCCGCAATGATGCCAAAAGAGATGACAGCGGCGCCACCAATGGCAAAGGCCACCGGAAAGCCTGAGAGAATCCCGCCAAATAGGCAGAGAAAGACGATCAATAGGCCAATTTCGACGCCATCTAATCCAAAAATCATAGCTCTAGCCCCTAATGAATGTCTGCGGCCAATTCGGCCTCTTCGTCGCCAAGTTGATCTCGATCGAGGTATTTGCCGTCAGAGGCTTCGCCCTCTTTCATTTCCAAATATGACCGGTAGAAAAACGCAATCGCTTGCAAAATGATCATGGCACAGAAAAGCACCAGCAAAATTTTAAACAGAAAATATGCATTAAACCCATTGGGGGAAAACCCAATTGTTTCCACATTCCACTTAAACGCGCGTGATTTTCCGTCAACCAACCGTTGCAGCGTGTCACTGGCTGATACTTTTGGCGTGACCAGGTGCCGCCAGAGAAAATACCAAGAGTACATCCAAGTGAGCACCGCAGCTGGCACCATGAAAAACAGGCTGCCCAGCATATCAATGATCCGTTTGGCGCGATAGCTGACGACCGAATAAATTAAATCCACCCGCACATGCCCGCCTTGAACAAAGGTATAGGCGGCGCAAAGGCACACGATCATCGCGTTGTAAAATTTAAGCTCTTCTGCGTACCAGCTGATGTCCTTGCTTAAACCAACGCCAAATCCGAAGGTGATTTGTGCCTCCAGGAAAATCCGTTGAATGAAGACAATCACAATTTGCTGCAACACCATCAATAGGCCAGCCCAAGCTGCAAGGCGGCCGACGGTATTGGCAAACCCTTCCAGGATCCGGACAGCACCCCAAAGGATGGCGTTGCGCCACAAGCCCAGAGCCGTAAGGGTGAGAAATAGGGCTAGAACGGCGAAAAACAGCTCTTGAGAGGCCCCATAATAGATGAACCGCATGACCGCTTTGCCTTCGGTCCAATCCAGCCATAGGGCGGGATGTGTGATCGCATAGCCAATATTGTAGAAAGCCATTACGAGGCTTTGAAAAAACCAGATGAACCAGTCCAACACCTATCCCCCCAAATCTTTGCATTCTGAGCCCGAATGCCGGGCATGAAAAAGGGCCCTGAACTCCCAGGGCCCTCTCTAAAGATTTAGCCGTTGGCCAAAACGCGGTTGCGCTGAGACACAAATTCACCGTCAGATTTCAAGATCCAATCGGAGGATTTGGCCAAAGATGCGTCGAAAGAATTGCGGATACGTGCGAAGAGATCATCGCCCATATTTTCGTCCAGAACCTCTTTCGAAGCGGCGCCAAATGCATCCCAAACATCATCGGAGAACTGCAGTGTTTGCACACCTTGAGCCTGCAAGCGGGCCAGGGCGGCGCCGTTGTTGGCCAAAGTCTGAGACAGTTGATAATGCGTTGTGGCTTTCGTTGCATTGTCGATGATGGCTTTGTGCTGATCTGACAAATCGTTCCAAACGTCCAAGTTCATACCGCAAGCAAGGCCGGAGCCTGGCTCGTGGAAGCCGGCTGTGTAGTAGACTTTTGCAACTTCTTGGAAGCCTGCGCGTTCATCGGCAAATGGTCCAACCCACTCAAGACCATCCAAAGCGCCAGAGGAGAGCGCTTGATAAAGCTCGCCGCCTGGGATGTTTTGCACAGAAACGCCCAATTTGCCTAGAACCTGGCCGCCAAGGCCCGGCATACGGAAGCGCAAGCCGGCCAAGTCTTGGGCCGATTTGATTTCTTTGCGGAACCACCCGCCGGACTGTGAGCCGGAGTTGCCACATAGGAAAGACTTCAGACCAAAGATGCTGCCCAATTCGTCGTGCAGGTCTTGACCGCCGTCGTGATAGTACCAATTGGTCAGCTCTTGCGCCGTTGCACCGAAGGGAACGGCTGTGTAGAACGCGTAACCGGGGTGCTGGCCTAGGAAATAGTAATCGGCAGAGTGATACATATCGGCCTGACCGGAGGTCACGGCGTCAAACACTTCGAATGCGCCCACCAATTCACCGGGTGCTTTTTTCTCAATGATCAATTCGCCGCCGGACATGGCGTTCACCGCTTCATTGAAATAGGTCGCAGCATCGTCAAGAACCGCAAAGCCGCGGGGCCAGGATGTAACCATTGTGAGCGTGCGTGCATGGCCGCCCGCGATTGCCGGAGCTGCCAGTGAGGACACTGCAGCCGCGCCGCCGCCAAGAGCAGAGGCCTTTAGAAAAGAACGACGATCCATATATTTTCCTCCCATAGAAATATCGGGCGGCGTAGAACACGCCTCCGACTGATCGTTAATAGAATTTTAAAGATAGCAGCAAAAATCCAACAAACAACAGGTTATTCCTGCACCGGTTATTTTTCGGGGAGGTTTCAGAGTGAAAGACCGTGTCGAATACCATATAGCACTCAGGCTGTCACAAAGTCGCCCAGCACAAGGCAATGGCCTATGGGAATGGACGACGGGAGCTTGGCGGGCAACCAAATGGGCATGGATCGAAGCTGCGGTCGCCGATGGGCCAGCTGTCACAGCTAAGGGCTGCGACGGAGGTATTGCATGGTGTCATGACGCATGACTTTGGCGCATGGCCCCGGTTCTAAGCTATTGCAAATATGTCATATGTTTTGCGTTTTGACCTAGATCAATCCCTAGGGGATTGATCTAGGGTTTGGGAGTTACCGAACAAATGCGATGCGGTAGGCTTTGGTTTGTGTATCAGCAATCGCCCGTTCCGCATTGGGAGCATCACCGAAGGACCAGTTTAAGGTTAAGGAAATATCAGTGTCTGATGCGCCGCTCTTACGGTGTTGACCTATGACCGCGGCCAAGGAGGTCTGGTCTGTCACATCGTAGGATGCGCCAAAGCCAAAAGCCAGGAGCGTTGCGCTATTGTCATGGCCCCGTCGACCAAATCCAGCCAGAAAATGCACGTTTTCAAACTGATAGTCTCCAGATAGGGCGTACTCCCAACTATGATCGTCGTCGGTTTCGCGGGAGGTTGCGAAATATAGGCCGCTTGTTTGTGTTTCATATCTAGCGACGATATCGTAGGAGGTGTCGGTTTTTGTTGGCGTTCTGCTTTGGTAGCGAATTACTCCGCTGAACAGCCCGGGCAAGGTTTCGAAGGTGGAGTAAATTCTGGTATTCGCCTCTTCATCATCCCATGTACGGTAAAAAGCGCCAAGCCGGCCAAGTGATGTTTGATATTCTGTTCGAAACCCATAGCCGCGGTTGTCATAGGTGTCGCCTTTCTCGGAGGATACCATGCCTTCGACGAACAATCTGTTAGTCAAATGCGATCCAAAAGAGATGTTCGCTTCCTGCGTGCTTGGGTTGTTCGCAGAGTTGCGGTGAATGTAGCGCAGCCCATATTGGTTCCCGCCAGCCTCAAATCCAAGGTTCAGATTTGCACGCCTTGCGATATTGCTGTTTGATTCCTGATTTTGATAATTCAACCGGCTTTCCGAATAGGTCAATCCCGATGCTGACGCGCTGATCGGAATTAAGGATATTATCGCCAGTGTTATGCATGTCTGTTTCATTTTTATCTCCTGCTTTTGCGCGCAGACCAAAGCCCTCAGCCCATAGTGATAACCCGGAGCCAGCTGTTCCGCGTCTCGCGCCCATGCCTCTGTTGGCTTCATAACCTTGCAGTGATGAAAGAATTGCTAATAGCAGACGAAAAAATTCATCCCAATCGGAGCGATTTCTTTTGAATTTTGCAACCGGATGAATTCCAATTCTTTCTAAAATGCGGATCATTACGAAATAAAAAACCCCAAATTGGTCTTTTTTTGTCAGAAAATTTACAAAACCCGGTTGACGCTCTCAGCGGTGGGCCATAAGTTAACGTCAGAATAGGAAACCAAGGCATGATCGACATGACTAAAATCGTCGTCCTGCGGCAAGAGGGCCGCTGCTGATACCAGACCCATGGTATTCGCCTCGCCCATGCCCCCTGAAAACGGGGGTTTTTTTATGCCAAGAATGAAAGTGAATTAAGATGACCCAAACAATGTCCGGCGCAAAAATGGTGGTACAGGCCCTGATTGATCAAGGGGTTGATACGGTGTTTGGATACCCCGGCGGAGCTGTCTTGCCGATTTATGATGAAATTTTTCTACAAAATAGCATCAAGCATTTTCTGGTTCGCCATGAGCAAGGCGCGGTGCATGCCGCCGAAGCCTATGCGCGCTCGACCGGCAAGCCTGGCGTTGTTCTTGTCACTTCGGGCCCCGGCGCAACCAATGCGGTGACGGGTCTCACTGATGCGCTTATGGACAGCATTCCTTTGGTTGTGCTGACAGGGCAGGTGCCGACCTTCATGATTGGCTCTGATGCATTTCAAGAGGCCGATACCGTTGGCATCACGCGCCCATGCACCAAACACAATTGGTTGGTCAAAGACACTGACGCTTTGGCGCATACGCTGCATAGTGCCTTTCACGTGGCCTGTTCTGGTCGGCCTGGCCCGGTTTTGGTGGACATCCCCAAGGATGTGCAATTTGCCAATGGCACCTATGAGGGGCCAGCCAAGATGAAATCGCATTACCAACCCCAGCTCAAAGGTGATCTTGATGCGATCACAGCCTTGGTTGCGGCGATGGAGACTGCAGAGAAACCTGTTTTCTATACCGGTGGCGGGGTCATCAACTCTGGCCCTATTGCCAGCCAATTGCTGCGCGAATTGGTTGAAGCCACAAATTTCCCGATCACCTCAACCCTTATGGGGCTCGGCAGTTATCCGGGTAACGGTGCCAATTGGTTGGGCATGTTGGGCATGCACGGTCTGTATGAAGCGAATATGGTGATGCATGATTGCGATCTGATGATCAATATTGGCGCAAGATTTGATGACCGGATCACTGGCCGGCTTGATGCCTTTAGCCCCGGGTCGACAAAAGCGCATATTGATATTGATGCCTCCTCGATCAACAAGGTGATCCATGTCGATATCCCGATCCTTGGGGATGTGGCGCATGTTTTGGAGGATATGCTCAAAGTTTGGAAGGCGCGCGGGCGCAAAACAAATTCCAAAGCCCTGAAAACCTGGTGGGCGGAAATTGATGGATGGCGCAAAATTCGCTGCCTTGATTATGCCGCAGATAGCAAGGTGATCAAACCGCAATATGCGCTGGAGCGGCTTGAAGCGCTGACGAAAGATTATGATCGATATATTACAACGGAAGTTGGCCAGCATCAGATGTGGGCAGCACAATATATGACATTTAATGATCCCAATCGTTGGATGACCTCTGGTGGGCTTGGCACCATGGGCTATGGGGTTCCCGCCTCCATTGGGGCGCAAGTGGCCCATCCCGGCAGCCTGGTGATCAACGTGGCCGGTGAGGCCAGCTGGTTGATGAATATGCAAGAAATGGGGACGGCCATGCAATATGGCTTGCCAGTGAAGCAATTTATTTTGAACAATGAACGTCTTGGCATGGTGCGCCAGTGGCAAGAGCTGCTGCATGGCGAACGCTATTCGCAAAGCTGGTCCGAATCCTTGCCCGACTTCGTGAAATTGGCGGAGGCCTTTGGTGCCAAAGGCATCCTATGTTCAGATCCGGCTGATCTCGATGAGGCTATTATGGAGATGCTGGCCTATGATGGCCCCGTGATCTTTGACTGTTTGGTGGAAAAACATGAAAATTGTTTCCCGATGATCCCATCAGGCAAAGCGCATAATGAAATGCTTTTGGGCGACGCTGCCATGAAAGGCGCCATCGACGCCTCTGGCTCGGTTTTGGTTTAAGGAGAGATCACATGAACGCATTGAACATTACCAAAGGCACGTCGTCGAAATCCGCCTATAACCTGCGCTCTGGTCATGCTGATCTCAACGAGCGTCACACTCTGGCTGTGCTCGTGGCCAATGAACCGGGCGTCTTGGCGCGCGTCATCGGCCTTTTTTCGGGACGGGGTTATAATATTGAGAGCCTGACTGTTGCGGAAGTGGATCATGAGGGGCACACCAGCCGAATTACCATTGTCACCAGCGGCACACCACAAATCATCGAGCAGATCAAAGCGCAGTTGGGGCGGATCATCCCAGTATATGACGTGCATGACCTGACCGTTGAGGGCCCCTCAGTGGAGCGTGAATTGTCTTTGTTTAAGGTCAGTGGCAAGGGTGAAAAACGTGTAGAGGCCCTCCGCCTTGCTGATGTTTTCCGCGCCAATGTGGTGGACAGCACTTTAGACAGCTTCACCTTTGAAGTTGTTGGAAGCCCAGAGAAAATTGATGCTTTTGCGGATCTCATGCGCCCCCTTGGATTGTCAGAAATGGCCCGCACGGGCGTGGCGGCGCTCTCGCGCGGCTAAAACTGCCGGCGGTCTGTCTGGTCAGTTGCGTTTGGCCGGTCAACTGTGGTTGGCCGGTCAACGATTGTCAAAAATCGACATCAAAACGTCGCAGAGGCGGGGTTTTGGTCGCGCCGGGAAAAGTTTCCCGCAGATTTTCGGCGTAGCTCCAAGGTAAATGGAGATCGCTATGGCTAAAGATTACATTCAAACCGATATCACCTCAGTTCAGCAATCGGTGGAGCAGGCGAACGGCTTGGCCAATGCCCATTATATCGATCCAGCTGTGTTTGCCGAAGAAAGCGAAGCGGTGCTCAAAGCCACCTGGGCTGGGCTTGCGGTTGGTGCGGATGTGCCAAATCCGGGTGATGCAAAACCGATCCAATTTCTCGGCATGCCCCTACTGCTCATTCGTGACAAGGACGGCGATTTGCGGGTGTTTGAAAATATCTGCCGCCACCGGGGCATGCAATTGGTGCATGAGGCGAAAACCATCGAAGGGGCAATCCGCTGCCCCTATCATTCTTGGTGCTATTCGACCAAGGGTAAGCTGGTCTCCACCCCGCATGTGGGCGGTGCGGGCCATAATACCCACCCAAGCATCGTCAAAGGCAATCTCGGTCTGAATGAGGTGCGCAGCTATGTCTGGCGGGATGTGGTCTTCATCAACATCTCAGGCGATGCGCCTGACTTCACCGAGGTGCATGCCGATCTCATCGCGCGTTGGTCTGAATTTGACTGCACGCTGTACCACGGCGGCGCAGACAGCCGCTTTGAGCTGGAAATTACAGCCAATTACAAACTTGCGGTGGAAAACTATTGCGAAAGCTATCATCTGCCCTGGGTCCATCCTGGGCTCAACAGCTACTCGCGACTAGAGGATCACTACAACATCGTTGAATATGGGAAATTCTCTGGCCAGGGAACGCTCGTTTACCGGCAATTCAAGGCGGAAGATGGCTCTGCGGCCTTCCCTGATTTTCCAAATTTATCCGAGAAATGGAACGAGGGCGCGGAATATATTACCGTTTACCCCAATGTGCTTTTGGGGGTGCAGCGTGATCACGCCTTTGCCATCGTACTTGAACCGAAAGCCCATGATAAAACTGTTGAACATATCCATCTGTACTATGCGTCCGAAGAGACTAAGGCGGCAAACCGCGCGGTGAATACCCGGCAATGGAAAGAGGTCTTTGAAGAAGATATTTTCGTTGTTGAAGGCATGCAATCGGGCCGGCACGCGCCGACCTTTGACGGCGGGCGTTTTAGCCCGGTCATGGATGAGCCGACCCATTGCTATCACGATTGGGTGGCGGGCAAAATCGCTTCCCATCGTGGCTGAGAGAGATGCCACGCTGGATGCTTTGATTCTCAAAGCCCATGCCCGCGATGATCGCGCCGCGCTCGTGACGCTTTATACGCAGGCGGCGGATCTGGCTAAGGATGTGGATGCGGAATGCTTCTTTTTAACTTATGCGCATATCTTTGCCCTAGAGCTTGACCATGCAAGCCAAGCCCAGCTTCGCGCCCGGCTTGTGGCCTACGGGCGGGAGTGAGTGGGCCGCCGAGTGGGCGGTGCAATTTGGTCGTGTCGTTCCGAAATGGCCTGAAGCCTAGTTTGACGCCCGGCGCGCCGCACGATTAACGACCACCGTGGCCAAAATGAGATCCACCAAACCCTGTTTGCGGGAGGTGATGAGCATTAAGATCACCGAAACGATTTGCAAGCTGGTGGCATAGGCGATCATTGTGCCCGCGGTATGCAGCAGCGCATAAAGCCCATCGAGGGGGCGATCGTGGCGTTGACGAAATTCGATGCCAGTTATCCGCATGCCCATGGTTGACGAATGAATAGTCAGGCCAAGGAAGCGATAGAAAAATCCCACGATGAGCCAGATACCCGCAAAAAACAAAAAGCCAATGCCCAGGGTCAAGAGGCTGATGAGGAAGGTGATGAAAGTAATGGCCACCCCATCAATAAACCAGGCGATCAGACGCTTGAGGTTCACATCATGGTAATAGGCGGCCTGGTCAATAGGGTCAGGTAAGTCGGTCATAATCAATCAATCTTTCGAAAAGGCGCTCCACCCGGGAGGGGCGGAGCGTTGTCGTGGGTTAGGCCTCAGCCTGTGCAGGGCCGTCTTCTGTCTTGCGGCTCCGGTCTTTCATAAATTCGTCAAATTCTGATTGGTCCTTTGCCGCACGTAGACGGTCCATGAAGGCTTCAAATTGCTGTTGCTCTTCCTCAAGCCGGCGCAGCGTGTCAGCCTTATAGGCATCAAATGCCGCGTTGCCGCTCGAGGCATCGCGTCGGTAAAATGATTTTGAGCGTGAACAAGAGTGAGATTTTGAAAACATGCGATCGCTCCAGATCATATAAAACAGAAGGGCGAGACCCAGGGGCCAAAAGAAGATGAACCCAAGGATCATAGCGGCGATCCAGGCGCCTTTGCCTCTGCGGTCCATCCAGTTTTCACAAGCCGAAAACCATCCGTCTTTTGACGAGGGGTGCGTGGCTTCTGGGGCGAGGGTGGTCATTGTGGTCTCCTTTGTTGATGTAAATAATGTTTACATTTGCAATGTGGGAAAGGTTTTATTGTTTTGCAAGAGGGTATGTAAATCTTTTTTACATTTTTTGGCTAAAGGCGGAAATCCGCCCCTGACACAGTCTGGCCATCTGCTGGGGGGCGCAGCCAAACACATGGATGGGCGTGCCCGCGGCCGCATAGATTATTTGATAGGTGAGCAGCGTTTCATCAAAAAATGTTGATATCTCGGTTAGATGCCCGACAGGGCTCACCCCGCCGATGGCAAATCCGGTCGTGGCGCGGATTCGCACAGCATCAGCCTTGCCCAATGGCTCACCGGCCAAAAGCGCCGCCCGTTCCAGATCTACGCGCCGCGCTCCGGCCGTTACAAACAGATAAAGCTGGCCGCTCACCGTTCCTTCAAAGAGGATAGATTTCGCAATCTGATCCACCGCACAGCCCAAGCTCTCTGCGGCCGCTTTGGCGGTGGTGGCCTGACCTGTTTCGATAACCTCTAGGGTAGGATCGGCGGTAAAGAGTGCAGATTTTACCCGTTTCAGGCTTTTACTCATAGTGACCCCATTGACGTTGTCTCACTTGCTCAGCAGTTTGACGTTATGACACTTATCGAGTCAATCCAGCGCAGTCCCATTGCATTCGAAACGGCCCGCGGCCAAGCTCTTGCGGCCGACTGGGGCGCAAGTGGTGCCTTGGCGGAGGTTTTGACGGGTATCGGCGGGTGTAGCCCTTACCTTTGCGACCTGCTGCGCCAAGAGCAAGACTGGCTGGCTGAGGCCGTGACATTGGCGGCACCGCTCCAAAATGTTTTGCCCGCAGACATCACAAGCCATATCGGCCCAGAGCTGCGGCGGGCCAAGCGGCGGGTCGCGGGCTTCTTGGCCATGGCGGAAGTCACTGGCGCCTACTCATTGGCGCAATCGACCCAGGCCCTGACGGAGTTTGCCGACCAGGCCGTGGCCTTGGCCTTTGAGGCGGCTCTGGCGCCCTATCAAGCCTCGGGCAAGCTGCCGGAAGAAACCGGCTTATTTGTTATTGCTATGGGCAAAATGGGGGCGGGAGAGCTCAATTATTCTTCAGATATTGATCTCGTGGTGATGTTTGATGACCGCGAAATGGATCATTTTGAAGCCGCAACGCGGCGCCAAGTTTTGGTGCGGGTCACCCGCGCGGCAACCAAACTGCTCAATGACATTACCGAGCATGGCTATGTTTTTCGCACCGATCTCCGCCTGAGACCTGATCCATCAGTGACGCCGATTTGCGTCGCAATGAGCTCGGCGCTGGACTATTATGAGAGTCTGGGCCGCACATGGGAGCGGGCGGCTTTTATTAAAGCACGGGTCTGTGCTGGTGACCGCGAGGCTGGCGCGGCGTTCCTGGATCAGATGGTGCCCTTTGTATGGCGCCGCTATCTTGATTTCGCCGCGATTGAGGAAGCCCATGCGCTGCGCTTGAAAATTCGCACCAAGACCGGCGCAAGAGGTGCAATCAGCGTGCCCGGCCATGACGTGAAACTGGGCCGGGGCGGCATTCGTGAGATCGAATTTTTCACCCAAACACGACAGCTCATATCAGGCGGGCGCGATGCGGATTTGCGATCATGCCAAACTGTGGCGGCATTGGATCAACTGGCGGCCAAAGACTGGATCTCCGAGGCGATCAGGAACCAGTTGCAGCGCAGTTATAGGGTTTTGCGGCATACCGAGCACGCCATCCAAATGATCCGCGACGCGCAAACGCAAAGCGTGCCCACATCAGATGAGGGGATTGGACGTGTCGCAGGGTTGTTGGGCTTGTCTGCATCTGAGTTTCTCACCCAAACAGGGGCCCATTTGAATGCGGTCCATGCGATAACGGAGTCGTTCTTTGCGCCAGCGCCGGCCACTGCGCCCGAGGTTGCCTTAGAGGACCACCATGAGATCACCCAGCATTGGCCGAGCTATGCGGCCATGCGCTCGGAGCGGGCGACCGCATTATTTGATATGCTGCGCCCTGAGATCCTGGCACGATTGCAAAAGGCCCCAGATCCCAAGGAAGCCTTGATCCATTTTGATAATTTTTTGCGGGGCTTGCCGGCAGGTATTCAAGTGTTTTCGCTCTTTGCAGCCAATCCAAAACTGGTTGAGCTTTTGACGGATATAGTGGTGAGTGCCCCGGCTCTGGCGCAATATTTGGGTCGCAATTCTGGGGTGTTGGATGCGGTGCTCAGCGGTGAGTTTTTTGCGCCTTGGCCGGGGACCGAGGCTCTGGCGGCGCAGCTGACTGAGAAGCTGGCGGTGGCGACAGATTATGAAGCCGGTCTGGATTTGGCCCGCATTTGGACCAAAGAGTGGCATTTCCGCATTGGCGTGCATTTGCTGGAGGGTCTCATCGCCCCCCGAGACGCTGCAAGCCATTATGCGCAGTTGGCGGAGGCGGTTTTGACGGCGGTCTTTGACTTTGTGCATCAAAATTTTGCACTTAAATATGGCCATATTCCTGACTCCGATTGTGCCATCCTGGCCATGGGCTCGCTTGGCGCCGGGCAGTTGAATTCTCAATCGGATCTCGACATGATTTTGATTTTCGATGCGGATGTGAATGCGCAGTCAGACGGCGCGAAACCTCTGTCCTGCCGCCAATATTTTTCGCGATTGACCCAAGCGCTCATCACTGCTCTGACGGCTCCAACGGCGCATGGACGGCTCTATGAGGTGGACATGCGCCTGCGCCCTTCGGGCCGCGCCGGGCCTGTGGCGACCTCGCTTGCAGGGTTTGAGAGCTACCAGCGGGCGGAGGCTTGGACCTGGGAGCATTTGGCACTCACCCGCGGCCGCGTCATCACCGGCAGCGCCGTATTTCGTGAGGCTGTTGAGCGATTGCGTCAGCAAATCTTAGATGAAAAGGCGGATTGGGCCCGTATTTTAACGGGGCTACGGGATATGCGCGCCCGCCTGGCCGAGGGAAAGCCGCAATCGGGGTTTTGGGATCTCAAGCGCGGGTCTGGTGGGCTGCAAGACATCGAGTTGGTGGCTCAGGGCATGGCTTTGATGCAAAGCTGTCGAGAGGGGGCGACCGCGGCACAATTGCACTTTGCGCAACGCGGGCAGGCCCCTGTGGCGGCCGATTTTGCCTGTTTGGCGCGATCACACGATTGGCTGTCGGAATTACGCCTTCTGCATCATCTGATCTGTGGCACCGATGTGCAATCCGAGGCCTTTGCCGAAGGTGGCCTTGCCCGGTTGCGCCGGATCATGAAGATGGGACCTGAGGTGGATTTAAAACAGATGATCACCGAACACCGCGGGCAATGTGCAGAGGTGATCGACCAGATATTGGGACAGAGTGAAGGGCAGGGGAATGAAAGTTGAAGATGTGGATCCCAAAGGCTTGATCCGGGAAAGCTACCGGATTGAGGGAATAACGCCGCCGGAGTGTAAGACCATCTTCTTTGATTGGGCGATCCAAGTGCCTGTAACGGCTGATCCCGCCACCCATATTGCTTTTTGTATAGCGCATTACGGCGCAGGGCAGCCCGATCATCCGATGACCGCTGTCCTACAGGCTGCATTGGCCCCGGCGCCTGAGAAAGTCAGGCGCGGGGGACGTGCAGGTCGCATCACGCCAGAAGGTCAGCGGCGCGACGGGCAATCTGTGTAATTTGATCCCAATCTCCTGCGTCGATCAGCGCTTTCGGCGCAATCCAGCTGCCCCCCACACAGCGCGTATTGGGCAGGGCGAGATAGGTTTTTGCATTTTCCGGTGTCACTCCGCCTGTGGGGCAAAAGGTGATTTGCGGCAAAGGTCCGGCCATGGATCCAAGGGCCGGTGCGCCGCCAGCGGCTTCGGCGGGGAAGAACTTCTGAAAAACAAAACCTTGCTCCAAGAGCCGCATGGCTTCCGTTGCGGTGGCCGCTCCGGGCAAAAGCGGCAAGTCATACTCTCGCGCAGCTTCAATCAGACTATGCGTCGCGCCGGGCGAGACGCCAAAGGTGGCCCCAGCGGATTTTGCATCCCGGATTTGCGCGGCGGTAAGCAGGGTGCCGACCCCGGCCATGGCGCCCTCAACTTCGGAAACGGCGGCAATAGCCTCCATCGCCGCCGCCGTGCGCAGCGTGATTTCCAAAGCAGGTAGACCTCCCGCCACAAGGGCGCGGGCCAGGGGCTGGGCATCTTCGACCCGGTCAATGGTCAAAACCGGAATAACTGGGGCGGCGGTGCAAACTTTTGCGATCATATCTGTATGTGTCATATTTCTTTTCCTAAATTACAACGCCGGCGCCTTGCGACGCTGCGCCGGCTGTGCGCCGGAAGACAGAGAACAATTCGCGTCCCATGCCAATTTCATTGTCGCAGAGGTCTGGTTTGGCCGGGATGCGCTCCTGCCAATTCTCAGCCAATGTCTCCAGTCGCCCCGCAACAGCGTCCAAGCGCAGCATATCGCCATCTTCAATCTGGGCAATCGGTCCGCCATCGGCAGCCTCCGGCGACAGGTGAATGGCCGCAGGAACCTTGCCCGAAGCACCCGACATGCGCCCATCTGTGACCAAGGCGACCTGATGTCCCCGGTCTTGCAAGATGGCCAGGAAGGGCGTGAGATTGTGCAGTTCTGGCATGCCATTGGCTGAGGGGCCTTGGTAGCGGACAACGACAATAACATCGCGGTTCAAGGCTCCAGATTGGAACGCTTTTTTCACAGCATCTTGACTATGGAAGACCGCAGCTGGCGCTTCGATAAAGCGCCGCTCTTCGGCCACAGCCGAGATTTTCACCACGGCGCTGCCAAGATTTCCCGTAAGGTTTTGCAAGCCGCCACTGGCTTGGAACGGATCGCTGACGGGCCGCAATATTTTGTCGTTGAGACTCTGTTTTGGTGCTGGGGCATAGCCCACTGTGCCCTCGGTCAGAACTGCTTGGCGGGTAAAATTATGCAGGCCTGGACCCATGATGGTCATGACATCTTCATGCAACAGTCCAGCGTCTAACAGCTGATCGATTAAATAGGGCAGGCCCCCGGCTGCATGGAAGTGGTTCACATCCGCAAGCCCATTGGGATAGACCTTGGCCAAGAGCGGCACGATCTGCGAAATTTCGGCGAAATCCTGTGGCTCTAAGATCACCCCAGCGGCGCGGGCCATGGCAGGGATATGCAGCACGAGATTGGTCGAGCCCCCCGTGGCCATCAGGCCAACAATGCCGTTAACCCAAGCTTTTTCGTCCAGAATTTCTGCGGTTGGGATGAAGTTGCCGCCAAGGGCGGTGTTGGCCAAGACCTGCGCCGTGCCCTGCGCGGTGAGCGCGCCGCGCAGATCACTTGCAGGGGGAACGAAGCTGGCGCCGGGCAGGTGCAGCCCCATAAATTCCATCAGCATTTGATTTGAATTGGCCGTGCCGTAGAAGGTACAGGTGCCCGGCCCGTGATAGCTGGCCATTTCTGCGGCCATGAGCTCATCTCGCTCGCACAGCCCGTCGGCAAAACGTTTGCGCACTTCAGTCTTCTCGTCGTTGCTAATGCCCGATGGCATGGGGCCTGCTGGCAGAAAGACGGAGGGCAGATGCCCAAAGGTGGCCGCCGCGATCACCAAGCCAGGAACGATCTTATCACAAACGCCCAAGAAAACCGCCGCGTCAAAAGTATTGTGCGACAGGCCAATGGCGGCGGCCAGTGCAATTGTATCGCGTGAAAACAGGCTGAGCTCCATGCCAGGTTGCCCCTGTGTGACCCCATCACACATGGCCGGCACCCCGGCGGCCACCTGCGCGGTGGCACCAAGCGCGCGGGCCGCCTCTTTGATTTGCTCGGGATAGGTCTCAAAGGGCTGGTGTGCGGAGAGCATGTCGTTATAGGCGGTGATGATCCCGATATTTGGCGCACGCTCTTGTAGAAGCGTTGTCTTATCATCGCCCATTGCCGCATAGGCATGGGCTTGGTTGCCACAGCTGAGATGTGCACGGCGGGGCCCGTCTTTGGCGGCACGCGCTATTTTGGCCAGATAGGCGGCGCGGCTGTCTTTCGAGCGATCAACAATCTTTTGCGTAACGTCTGCCAGTTTCGGATGCAGGGGCATAGCTCTCTCCAATAATCATGTTAGCGCTATCATCACACTTCACGCCAGAAATCAATACACATATGCCCTTGTTGTTAAAGTTTCCCTGAATTAGGCCATGTCCAACCATAAAGGGGGCAGAGATGCACAGTGACCATCCGGTGATCCGATTAAAGCCTAAAACCAACGCTCAACGTCTGCGGCATGGGTTTCCGTGGGTCTATGACAATGAGTTGGTCACCGACCGCCGCACCAAGGCCATCGCGCCGGGCAGTCTGGCAATCCTACAAGATCATGGGCAAAACACACTTGGGCTGTTTGCGGTCAATCCAAATTCTAAAATTTTCGCCCGCAAAATCTCCGATGATTTGGACTGCGCGGTGGATCAGCCATGGTTTGCTCAGAAGATCGCCAAAGCCCTCGCGCTGCGCGAGGCGCTGTATAGCCAGCCCTATTATCGTTTGATACACGCAGAGGCCGATCAGCTGCCCGGGCTGATCATTGACCGTTTTTCTGATCTTTTGGTTATCCAACCGAATGCCGCTTGGGTTGACCAGCGCCTGCCGGCCTTGGTCGCAGCTTTGAGCGATATATTGAAACCGAGTTCCATTGTCGTGAATGGCGCGGGTCGGGCGCGAGTGCTGGAAGGCTTGGATGATGCGCGCTATATGGCCTTGGGCGAGATGCCCTCTGACGCGATAGAAGTGGCCATGAATGGCGCGGTGTATTTTGCTGATGTGGCAGAGGGTCAGAAAACCGGGATTTTCTATGACCAGCGGCCGAACCACAAATTTGTGCAGGATTTAGCCCAGGGCAAATCTGTTTTGGACGTCTTTTCCCATGTGGGTGGTTTTGGTTTGGCGGCCATGGCCAATGGCGCGGCCAATGTCACTTGTGTGGATGGCTCGCAACCGGCTTTAACTTTGGCCAGCCGTGGTGCTTTGGCCACGCGGGCTGAAACACCCTTTGAAGCGATCAAGGGCGATGCGTTTGATGTGATGGGGGCGCTGGCGGGACAGGGCAAAACCTATGAGCTTGTGATTTGTGACCCTCCGGCCTTCGCCCCGCAAAAAGCCGCGCGTGAGGCAGGTTTGCGGGCCTATGAGCGCGTGGCGCGTCTGGCCAGTGCCTTGGTGGCAGAGGGCGGCTATTTGACCCTATGCTCTTGCTCACATGCGGCGGATATCGAACGTTTTCGTGCCGCCTCCATCCGTGGGATTGGCCGGGCTGGGCGGCAGGCGCAGTTGATTTATACCGGCGGCGCGGGTCCCGATCATCCCCATCACATGGCGCTGGCCGAATCGAGCTACCTTAAAACGCTCGTGTTTCGTATGCAGTGATGCGGGTTGTATTTGATACCTGCGTTTTGGTCCCCAGCTTTTTGCGGGCGGTATTGCTGAGCTGCGCGCGTGCGGGATATATTGAGCCGCTGGCGACACCGCGTATTTTAGAGGAATGGCGCCGGGCGGCCAAAACACCGCTCCAAAGACTTGAAGCTGAAAATGCGGTCCGGCAATTTTTGGATGATTTTCCGGAGGCCATACGCCCAGATCCTGTGGATCTTCGGCCTTTTTGGCTGCCAGATCCCGGAGATGTGCATATTTTGGCCCTGGCGGCCGTGCATCACGCGGATGCGATTATCACCCATAACAAAAAAGACTTCCCGCAAGCGGAGTTGAACACCTACGGCATTACCCGGATTGATCCCGATGCCCAGCTCTTGCAGCTCTATAAGCTTCATGGGACCGCATTGATGGATCAGTTGCGCCCAGTCCTCGCTGAGGTTCAGTCCGCCCATCCGCAGATACCGGCGCTGGAGCTCTGGCGCAAAGCCTGGTTGCCGCAATTTGGCCGCAAATTCGATCGGCTATGAGGCCGTTCCAGTCCAGCGTTTTTCGTTGGCTTCAATGGCTTTGATGCGATCTTTGGTTTTGGGATGGCTTAAAAACCAAGCCGGCGTCGCACCACCATTGCCTGTCAATTGATCCAGCTTCGCGAACAGGCTTTTTTGAGGAGCCGCTCCAAGCCCCGCTTTGATCATCAAGGCAGTGGCATAGGCATCGGCCTCAAACTCATCTTTGCGCGACATCCCAGCGGCAATCATGTTCACGGCCATATTCGCGATCCAAGGGCCAACAAAGGGAATAAAGCGGTTGAGGGTCACCGCAAGCGCCGTGCGCACGGCATTTTGTCCCGAAAAATCAATCATGCGCCGCTTGGTATGGCCAAGGGCCACATGGCCCAGCTCATGGGCAATCACGGAGCTGATTTCTGCGGCTGTCACTTCGCCAGATAGAAATTTTTTCAAAAAACCTCGGGTGATGTAGATTTGCCCATCGGGGGCGGCCAATCCGTTGATTGGATCGATTTCATAGACGTTCACATGCAAGCGTTTGAGGTCCAGCGCATGGGCAAGCTTTGCGAAATGTGCTTCGAGCGCCGGATTGCGCAGGGGGTTGGACTGGGCGGCCAATGTGCGTTTGGTTTGGCTTGCCGACATGAGGTAGGTGAATAGACCCACAACCACGGCCAGACCTATGGGGATCAAGACTGACATGCTCTTTATATGGCGTAGAGGCGGCGGTCTTTCAATGCCACGCTGGGCGTGCGCGAAACCTGTGTCCCAAAAACTCGTAAAAACGCCAGGTCACCATATACAAAACAGTGGTTTATGTTATTAACTTCATCCCAGACGATATCCCATCGAGGGTCATGGGGGCCATGCGATTGTCGAAAATGCATTGTATCATTCCGATGGATTGTGTGTAGGGCCAATATTTTTCCGGCACCGGGTTGAGCCAAACAGAATTGGGCCATTGCTCGCGTGTGCGGCGCAGCCAATCCTCTCCTGAAATGGCGTTCCAATGTTCATTTGCACCGCCTGCATAAGCGATTTCATAGGGAGACATTGAGGCATCCCCAACAAAAATGCACTTGTAATCAGGCCCATAGGTGCGGAAGAGCTCTTCGGTGGGGATTTGGGCGTCCCAGCGGCGGGCGTTGTCGCGCCAGACCCCTTCATAAAGGCAATTGTGGAAGTAATAGCTTTCGAGATGTTTGAATTCGGAACGGGCCGCGGAAAACAGCTCCTCCACCATTTTGACATGTGGATCCATTGAGCCGCCAATATCAAGAAACAAAAGGACCTTTACCGCATTGCGGCGCTCAGGTCTGGTTTGGACATCAATATAGCCGTTTTCGGCGGTTTTGCGGATGGTGGCGTCGAGATCCAATTCCTCTTGCGCCCCATCGCGGGCCCATTTGCGCAGCCGCTTCAAAGCAACTTTGATGTTGCGCGTGCCCAATTCCACATCGCCATCAAGGTTTTTAAAATTGCGTTTGTCCCAAACCTTGACTGCTCGTTGGTGGCGGCTTTCGGCTTGCCCAATTCTCACGCCTTCTGGATTGTACCCATAGGCGCCAAAAGGCGACGTGCCGGCTGTGCCCACCCATTTGCTGCCGCCCTGGTGGCGCCCTTTTTGCTCCTCCAACCGCTTGCGGAGCGTCTCCATGAGCTTGTCAAACCCGCCCAAAGCTTCAATCTCTGCTTTATCGGCTTCGGAGAGGGTTTTTTCAGCCAATTTGCGCAGCCACTCTTCTGGCAAATCCACTTGGTTCAGCATCTCTTGCGGGCTTATGTGCTCAAGGCCTTCAAAGCTGGCTGCAAAAGCGCGGTCGTATTTGTCGAGATTGCGTTCATCCTTGACCAAGATGGACCGTCCCAGCAAATAGAAATGCTCCATATCATAGGTTGCCATCCCCGCTTTCACCGCCTCCAAAAAACTCAAAAATTCCCGCAGGGACACGGGAAGTTTATGGGCTCTAAGGTGATCGAAGAAGGGCAAAAACATCGGCTAGCCCATGCGCAGGATAACGATATTGGCAATCAACGCCAAAAGCCCGCCGATAATGCCACATGCGGCGCCATATTGCAGCATATCCAATAATTTACCCTTGCGTTTTGCTGCAAGCGCAGCCCCAAACATGGCCCCAAGGGCCAAGCCAAAATATGTCATCTGTCGTTCCATTCTTCAAAATAAGGCGGGGCCATAGGTCCCTGTGGTTGGGGTTATCTTTGCGCACGGGTCATAAACGCCAAACGCTCGAAAAGATGTACGTCTTGCTCGTTCTTAAGCAATGCGCCATGCAGCCGGGGCAGGGCGTTGACCCCATCTCGGCGCAGGTCTTCGGCCGTTAGATCTTCGGCCAACAGCAGCTTGAGCCAGTCCAGCACTTCGCTTGTCGAGGGTTTTTTCTTCAACCCGGGCGTCTCGCGCACTTCGAAAAACTGTGTGAGAGCGGTTTCCAAAAGTTGCGGTTTCAGCCCGGGATGGTGCACTTCGATGATCTGGCGCAATGTGCTCGGATCTGGAAAGCTGATGTAGTGAAAAAAACATCGCCGAAGGAAGGCATCGGGCAGCTCTTTTTCATTGTTTGAGGTGATGATCACAACCGGGCGATGGCGCGCTTCAACGGTCTCGCCTGTTTCATAAACATGAAACGCCATACGGTCGAGTTCTTGCAACAGGTCGTTGGGAAATTCGATGTCAGCTTTGTCAATCTCGTCAATGAGCAAAACGACTTTTTTGTCGCTCTCAAAGGCCTGCCAAATTTTGCCTTTTTTGATATAATTTGAGACATTGCGCACCCGTTCATCGCCCAGCTGGCTGTCCCGCAACCGGCTGACCGCATCATATTCATAAAGCCCCTGTTGGGCGCGGGTGGTGGATTTGATGTTCCACTCTATCATGTCTAGGCCAAGGGCGGATGCCACCTGCCGGGCCAATTCGGTTTTACCCGTCCCAGGTTCTCCCTTGACCAAAAGGGGCCGTTCTAAGGTCACGGCGGCATTCACAGCGACCGCTAGATCATCCGCGGCGATATAGGTATCGGTGGAGGTAAATTTCACAGCACGACTCTCTACTTGTTTTTTTCGAACCTAACATGCTCTGGACGCTGTTCCAATCGCGGTTTTCTGCGTGACAAATGTATTAACGTTGGATACATCCCGCTCAAAGGTTGCATTGTGATGCGCCGCTTCGTTGAGAATAAGAGGTTTGCTATATGAAAGCCGAGGTTATTGTGCCCGATGATTATCGCCCTGCTGACGATGAGCCGTTTATGAACGACACGCAGCTTGCGTATTTCCGCCGCAAGTTACTGGACTGGAAAAGCGAATTGATGTCCGACAGCAAAGAGACAATTGAGACGCTGCAAGACAACACCCGCGCCATACCGGATATCTCAGATCGGGCGAGCGAGGAGACCGACCGGGCGCTTGAATTGCGCACGCGCGACAGGCAGCGCAAACTGGTGTCGAAAATAGATGCGGCCCTGCGCCGTATTGAAGAAGGGGAATACGGCTATTGCGAAGAGACGGGCGATCCCATCTCTCTGCGTCGCTTAGATGCCCGTCCTATCGCCACCATGAGCCTTGAGGCGCAAGAGCGTCATGAGCGGCGCGAAAAGGTCCACCGCGACGACTGAGGCGGCTTTCGGGCGTTTTCGCGACACGGTCATATTTTGGTAAATTATTGAGTGTATTCGTAATGAAGCGGGTCCAGAGTTGTCTGTGCTCCAATGCTGCGAAAGGGCTCGAAAGTGAACACAACGGACGTAGGGCAAAGCTATTCGGCCACCGGCAAATTGCTACATTGGGGCTTTATAGGTGTGTTTGCCTATGGGATTTTCAAACAAGTTGACGATTTAAACCAATTGGAAGACCCCGGTTTTCTGCGGTTTGAGTTTATCTTTGCCTGTGCTTTTCTTTTGATTTTAGCGCTGCGGCTTTGGGTCATGCGCGGGCAGGGCTCCGCGTTGCCTCAATCTGCCCCAGATTGGCAACGGGTTGCAGCAAAGCTCGTGCATTATGGCATGTATGTGGCTTTGATGATGATTGCCGTCACCGGGCTGGCCATCGGAGTGGTCTTCACGCTTGGACTGCGCGACGGGGCGCTCATGGGCTTTTGCATCGCGGCGCATGAGGCCAGCATCACGGCAAGCTACGCTCTTATCACGCTTCATGTTGCTGCGGCTGTTTATCATCGTTTTTTGCGTGATGGGGTATGGTCTGCGATGGTGCCGCTCTTCAAAGAACGGAGCAGGGACCAGGTCAAGGCAACGGATCAGGGTTGAAACGTCACCATAGAGTAGGCTTAGGCGTCGAGTGTGATCCACACCGGCACATGGTCTGATGGTTTGTCTCTCCCGCGAATGGCCGAATCTATTTCACAGGCCTGCAATAAATCAGCGCAGCTGGGCGTCAGCAAAAAATGGTCAATTCTGATCCCATTATTGCGTTGCCAGCTTCCCGCTTGATAGTCCCAAAAAGAATAATGGCCCGGCGCGGGATGCAGGCTTCGGAAGGCTTCAGTGAACCCCAGATTGACCACATCGCGAAACGCCGCGCGTGATTGCGGCAAAAACAGCGCGTCTTGAGTCCAGGCCTCGGGCTTTGCGGCATCTTCGAGCTGGGGAATGATATTGTAATCTCCCGCCATCAAAGCGGGCTCTTCAGCCGCCATCAAGGCTTCAGCGCGGGTTTTTAACCGCCGCATCCAATCAAGTTTATAGTCATATTTTGGGCCGGGCGCCGGATTTCCATTTGGCAGATACAGCCCGCAAACCCGAATGGGCCGTTTGCCGATCACTGTAGCTTCGATCCAGCGGGCCTGTTCATCACTGTCATCGCCCGGCAACCCACGGCTGATATCCTCCAAAGGCAATTTCGACAAGATTGCCACGCCGTTGAAGCTTTTCTGACCGTGAGTTTCCACCTGATAGCCCATATCCTCAAAATGCGCGCGCGGGAAATTCTCATCAACGGATTTGATCTCTTGTAGCAGCGCCACATCGGGTTGCGCTTCATTCAGCCAATCGGTCAAGGCTTGAATGCGGGCTTTGATCCCATTGATATTGAATGTCGCTATTTTCATGAGATCCATCGCAGTCTTTGAGGTTTGAGCGGGCAAAAAGCAATCGCGGTGCGATTACATCGAAAAAGAGACACCGCAGCCGCAGCTTGAAGAGGCGTTGGGATTGTCGATGACAAAGCGCGCGCCAATCAATTCTTCTCTAAAATCAATGGTCGCAGAGGCTAGAAATGGCAAGGAGACCGCGTCAATCACAACGGTTTCACCATGACCTGACAAGACCAAATCATCAGGCTTTGGCGCATCCAGCGCGATCTCATATTGAAAGCCAGAACAGCCGCCGCCCTCGACCGCGACGCGCAAGGATTTTCCCTGCGCCTGGGCGCCAATTTCGGCAAGCCGCTCAAAGGCGCGGTCGGTCACTTTGGGAGGCAGGGTCAACATTGGTAAAAAGCTCACATGACATTAACGGGTAACTCTCATATAAGCGCTGCAAGAGCAGGCGACAAGGTGGGCAATCATGACAGCAAGTTTCGCATCCAACCCGCAAGACAGCCGTGGCCGCTTGTTTGACGAGCAAGAAAGTGCCTTTCGGTCTTGTTTCCAAAGAGATAGGGACCGGATCATCCATTCCAGCGCCTTTCGGCGGCTCAAACATAAAACCCAAGTCTTTGTCGAACATGAGGGGGATTATTTTCGAACGCGTCTCACCCACTCCATCGAAGTGGCGCAAGTGGCACGGACAATCGCCGGGGCTTTGGGTCTCAACCAAGAATTGGTCGAAGCGGTATCTTTGGCGCATGACCTTGGACATACGCCCTTTGGCCACACGGGCGAGGATGCGCTGGACGCGGAAATGAAAGCCTATGGCGGCTTTGATCACAATGCCCAGGCTATACGCATCGTCACCGCATTGGAGCAGCATTATGCGCAATTTGACGGGCTGAACCTCACCTGGGAGTGCCTTGAAGGGATTGCAAAGCACAACGGCCCCGTAGCTTTGCCCCATCCGCCTGCCTTGCTCGATTATAATTTGCGGCATGATCTGGAGCTGCACAGCTATGCCAGCGCAGAGGCGCAGGTTGCGGCATTGGCCGATGATGTGGCCTATAACAACCATGATCTTCACGACGGTTTGAGGGCCGGCGTGTTTACCGACGCTCAGGCAGAGCAACTGCCCATCGTGGGTCCTGCCTATGCGGAGGTCGATCGGCTCTACAGCGGATTGGATGCCCACCGACGGCGCCATGAGGCTCTGCGCCGGGTCTTCGGGGTGATGGTCGAAGATGTCATGCGGACCAGCGCGGCGCTTTTGGCACAATCGGGGGCGACCACGGCTCAAGATATTCGTGATCTGGGTTATGCGGTTGTGCAATTTTCCCCAGAGCTGTGGCGCGACCTTAAAGTCATCCGCGGATTTTTGTTTCAAAACATGTACCGCGCGCCCCGTGTGGTTGTGCAAAGAGAACATGCAGCGCAGGTGGTGCGGGATTTGTTCGAGGTCTTCATGAGCACTCCCAAGGAAATGCCGGGGGATTGGGGCGTACAGAGTTCGAATTTGCCCGATACAAAGGCCCGCGCGCGGCTGGTGGCCGATTACATTGCCGGCATGACGGACCGTTTTGCACAACAAGAGCATGACCGGCTGTTTGCTGCGCGTTGACCTTGCGGTGAAATTTGCTAAACGTCAGCTTCACTTTGGGATGATGATATGAACCTTTTTGCCGAAATCCGTAGCCTTGTAATTGACAGCCTGCAGCAGATGCAGGCGCAAGGTGACCTGCCTGATGGGCTGAGCTTTGATGCGGTCACCGTCGAGCCGCCGCGCGATGCCGCCCATGGCGATATGGCAACCAATGCCGCAATGGTCTTGGCCAAACCCTCGAGCTGCAAGCCGCGCGACATTGCACAAAGATTGGCAACGCTGCTCTCTGCAGACCCGCGTTTGGCGTCAGTAGAGGTGGCGGGGCCGGGGTTTTTGAACCTGCGTCTCGCTTCAACGCTTTGGGCCGATGTCTTGCGCGCAATTTTGGCCGATCCCGCGGGCTATGGCCGGGCCACAGTTGGCGCCGGCATCAAGGTGAATGTTGAATATGTCTCCGCCAACCCCACCGGACCTTTGCATGTGGGTCACACCCGTGGGGCGGTGTTCGGCGATGCTTTGGCCTCGATGCTGGATTTTGCCGGCTATGACGTTACGCGCGAATATTATATCAATGATGGCGGTGCGCAGGTTGATGTCTTGGCACGCTCTGTCTACCTTCGCTACCTTGAGGCCCATGGCCAAGAGGTCGCCTTTGAAGATGGCACCTATCCGGGCGATTATCTGATCGCCGTGGGGCAGGCGCTGAAAGAAAAGGTCGGGGATAGCTATCTTGGGAAGGGCGAGCAATTCTGGCTCGAGGATGTGCGGGAGTTTTCGACCCTCGCAATGATGGAATTGATCCGCGAAGATCTCCTAGCCCTTGGCGTCAAAATGGATGTGTTTTACTCCGAAAAATCGCTCTACGGCACGGGCCTCATTGAGGCTGCAATTGAAGATTTGAAGTCCAAAGGATTGATTTATCAAGGGGTCTTGGAGCCGCCAAAGGGCAAGAAACCGGAAGATTGGGAGCCGCGTGAGCAGACTTTGTTTCGCTCGACCGATCACGGCGATGACGTGGACCGGCCGGTGCAGAAATCTGATGGCAGTTGGACCTATTTCGCCCCCGATATAGCCTATCACTATGACAAGGTGCAGCGCGGCTTTGACCAGCTGATTGATGTCTTCGGTGCCGATCACGGGGGCTATGTCAAACGGATGAAGGCGGCGGTCTCCGCATTGTCATATGACAAAACCTCACTTGATATCAAGCTGACGCAATTGGTGAAACTTTTCAAAAACGGCGAGCCGTTCAAAATGTCGAAACGCGCAGGGACATTTGTCACTCTGCGGGATTTGGTCGATCAAGTCGGCGCTGACGCCACCCGTTTTGTCATGCTCACCCGCAAAAATGACGCGCCCTTAGATTTCGATTTTGATAAGGTGATGGAGCAGACCAAAGAGAACCCCGTGTTCTATGTGCAATATGCCCATGCTCGGATTTGCTCTGTGATGCGCAAAGCGCAGCTGGCAGGGGTTGCGGTGGAAGACGCCGTATTACAGGCCACGGATCTTGCGGGGCTCACGGATGCCGCCGAGCTGACTTTGGCCGCGAAATTGGCTGAGTTTCCGCGATTGATTGAAATTGCCGCCCGTTCGAATGAGCCACATCGCATCGCGTTTTATCTCTATGATTTAGCTTCAGAATTCCATGCTTTGTGGAATAAAGGCAATGAACAACCTGAACTGCGCTTTCTTCAAGAGGGCAATCTGGCCACAAGCCAAGCAAAAATTGCGCTGATTCGTGCCACTGCGGTTGTTATTTCCAACGGTTTGGGTATCTTGGGCGTGCAACCCGCGCAAGAAATGCGATAAAATGCGTCGACGCGGGTGTGAATGAGGCAGTGTCAGAAGATCTGGGCCACGACCCGGGCAGTGAGGCAACATGGCAAACGCGACCTATGAGGCGCAGGGGGACTCCGAGCGGTTCAATCCTGCAGCCTATGCGAATATAGTTGGAGCCGTTATTTCCTTAGCGGTCTTTGTTGGAATTGTCACTTGGGGGGCGCAAACTGTTCTGCGGGACAGTTCCGGCGTTCCTGTGGTGCGCGCTTTGGAAGGTCCGGCGCGGATAGCTCCTGAAGATCCCGGTGGACTTTTGGTGGCACATCAAGGTCTTACCGTAAATGAAGTGGCCGGAAGTCAAGTCATCGGTTCGGCAAATGATCCGCTGCAATTGGCCCCGCGGCCGATCAATCTGCAAGCTGAAGATCAGCCTATCCAATCGCTCTTGACCCGTGACACTGCGGCCGCTGAGGCACCTGCCTCTGCGGTGCTGCCAGAACCGATTATGGATCCTGCGGAGGCTCTCATCATTGACGAGACGGCGGAGAGCTTGGCCGCTATGCTGGCGGCTGGCACGGTCAACGGAGCTGTGACAGAGGCTCCGGCTGCCGTCATTCCGGCGTCAGCGGGCTCCGGCCTGACCCAATCGTTGCGCCCGCGGTTGCGCCCCTTTGTGCTGGCCTCGCGCCCGGCACCACGGGCCGAACCGCCAAATATCCCGGCCGGCGAGATTGTTCGCGGTGCGCCGATGGCGCAATTGGGAGCCTTTGGCAGTGCCGCCATCGCGCAGCAAGCTTGGGCCGATCTCTCCGAGCGCCATGGGGACTATTTAGTGGGTAAACCCCATGTGATTTTGCAGGCAGAGGTCGGCGGAGGCACCATTTACCGCCTGCGGGTTCATGGCTTTGCAGATCAAGAGGAGGCGCGGCGCCTGTGCACCGCGCTCAATCGGCAGAATGCGGAATGCTATTCTGTGACGATGAACTAGGGCAGGGTCTGTTATGGCCCTGTCCCCATTCATTTTTGGCTGCCGAGGTCCTTCTCTTGGGGTGCAAGAGCGCCGGTTTTTTGCAAAAGTCCAACCCTTTGGCTTTATCCTCTTTTCACGCAACCTTGAAACCCCGGCTCAAATTCGCCAACTCTGCGAAGATTTGCGCGCGGCCGTGGGCTGGCATGCGCCGGTGATGATAGATCAAGAAGGGGGGCGGGTGTCGCGTCTTGGCGCGCCGCATTGGTTCGAATTTCCGCCGGCGCTGGATCAGGCCGCCGCGCCCCAGTCTGAACGGCTGTTTTGGTTGCGGGGCCGATTGATCGCGGAGAACCTGCGCAGCTGCGGGATTGATAGCAATTGCGCCCCTCTCGGAGATATTGCCCAAGCCGACACCCATGCCGTGCTCAAAAACCGCTGCTATGGAAGCGCGCTCTCTGCGGTTGTCACCCATGCGCGCGCGCTGCATCAAGGTTTGCGGCACGGGGGCGTATCGGGCGTTTTAAAACATATTCCAGGCCATGGGCGCGCCACTTTGGACTCGCATTTGGATCTGCCACGCGTTTCTGAAGATCGTAGCCGCCTGGAGCGCCATGATTTCGAAGCCTTTCGCCAGCTCAATAGGATTGAGATGGGCATGACGGCGCATTTGGTGTTCGAAGATATAGATCCCGACCATCCGGCCACGCAGTCGGCGGCGATGATTGACATCATCCGCAAAGACATCGGATTTGCTGGGCTGTTGATGACGGATGATATTTCAATGGAAGCCTTGTCCGGTCCCTTGGATCTGCGGGGGCAAAAGGCGCTGGCGGCGGGGTGTGATATTGTTTTGCATTGTAACGGGCAGATGGATCAGATGCAGCTCTTGGCCGAAAGCACCGAGGAGTTGACCGGGCCAAGTCAGATGCGGGTGGCGCAGGTCTTGGCGCAACGGCCCGACGTGCAGCCTGTTGACATTCAGCAAGTGAAAGCCGAATTTGACGCACTGTTGGGTGAGTTCCGGTGATGCAAGAAGAATTATTTGACCATCAATCTGTCGCGGAACGCGTGGCGGCTGAGACACTCATCGTTGATGTCGATGGGTTCGAAGGGCCATTGGATTTGCTTTTGTCACTGTCGCGTACGCAAAAAGTGGATTTGCGCAAAATTTCTGTTTTAGATCTTGCGGTTCAATATCTTAACTTTATTGAAAAAGCGCGTGAGCTGCGCATCGAATTGGCCGCCGATTACCTCGTTATGGCCGCTTGGCTGGCTTTCTTGAAATCGCGGCTGCTCCTGCCCCCGGATCCGACTATGGCCGGCCCGACGGGGGACGAGTTGGCGGCGCATCTGGCGTTTCAACTTGAGCGGCTGCAGGCGATGCGCGATGCTGCGGCGAAATTGATGGCGCGGGACCGTTTGGGGCGTGATCGCTTTGTGCGCGGGGTGACGGAAGATGTGACACGCCGGAAGACTGTGCATTACACGGCCAATCTCTTGGATTTGATGCAGGGCTATGCGCGCATCCGCACGCGCGACGATTTTCGCCCCTTTGTGATGGACCGCGACTCTGTGTTTACTATGGAACAAGCTTTGCAGCGCATGCGGGGTCTGATTGGGTTTTCGGGTCATTGGACCGATATTCTCTCTTATCTGCCCGATGGCTGGACCGATGATCCCAAAAAACGACGATCCGCCACCGCGTCAACTTTCGCGGCCTCTTTAGAGCTGGCCAAAGAAGGAAAAATCGTCATACGGCAGGATGAAATTTTCTCACCTATTCAGATCAAAAGGGCGGATCGCGATGGATGACACCCAAGAAGAAAGCCTGTTCGAGGCGCCGCCCATCGCGGAGCAAGAGCGCATGGTGGAGGCTATTTTATTTGCCTCGGCAGAGCCGGTTTCACTGCGGGAAATGGCAGGGCGGATGCCGCATGGATGCGAACCTCTGCTTGCGGTGCAGAATATACAAAAGCGCTACGAGGGCCGCGGTGTCTCTGTGGTCAAGGTTCAGGATGCCTGGGCCATTCGAACCGCGCCTGATCTGGGGTTTTTGATGCAGCGGGAGACTGTGGAAACTCGAAAACTATCGCGCGCAGCGATCGAGACTTTGGCTATTGTTGCCTATCATCAGCCCGTGACCCGCGCAGAAATTGAAGAGATCCGGGGTGTTGCTGTCAGCCGCGGCACGGTGGATCAGCTGCTCGAATTGGACTGGATCAAAATTGGTCGTCGGCGCCAGACGCCCGGTCGACCGGTCACATTTGTGGTCACTGAGTCTTTTCTCGATCATTTTGGATTGGAAAGCGCCCGCGATTTGCCGGGTCTTAAAGAGCTGCGGGCCGCTGGCTTGCTTGAGAACCGCCCCGCACCAGGCGCAGAGGCTTTACCTGAGCCGCAAACGGATGCAGAATTACAAGAAAATTTATTTGATGACGCAATTGAGGAACCCGAGGATGGACCGTTATATTAATATGTTCATAAACATTGTCATTCGTCGTTTGATGACGCTTGGTATCAACAAAGGTATTGATGCTGCCACGAAAGGGCGCAAAAAGCCCGAGGATAAAGATCTCTCTGCCGACCAGAAAAAGCGCTTGAGAGACAGTGCGAATACCGCCAAACGCATGCGGCGCTTTTGAATACGCTCTGAGGGGGCAAGACGCCGCGGCTGGCTACTTAAAATGTTTCGACAGTTTTAGCCCTTGCCCTTGATAGTTTGAGGCGATCTCGCGCCCGTAAAGCTGGCTGGGTGTTTCAAGCATCGCCTCATAGACCAATCGTCCAACAACTTGCCCGTGTTCCAAGACAAAGGGCGCCTCATGGCAGCGGACTTCCAAAACCCCTCTGCTGCCCTGCCCATTGGCGGCGGCATGGCCGAATCCAGGGTCAAAAAAACCTGCGTAATGCACGCGAAACTCGCCGACCATGGCCAAATAGGGGGCCATTTCAGCGGCATATTCAGGCGGTATCGTCACGGCCTCTTGGCTCACCAATATGTAGAACGCCCCCGGGTCCAGTATAATCTGCTGATCCTCCGTGCGAATTTCTTCCCAAAAATCAGCTGGATCATAGGCGCCAATTTTGCCAAGATCGATCACGCCGGTATGCGGTTTGGCGCGATAGCCTACGAGGCCATTGCGACTGGCGCTGAGGTCCACAGAGAACCCAAGCCCATCTTGGATGACAGCCTCGCCCGAGACCAAAGGCGTTTGCGCATGCAGTTCTGTGAGCGCATCATCACTGAGCACCGCATGACCCAGGCGAAAGCGAATCTGATTGAGGCGCATGCCTGGCCGCACCAAAACTGAAAAGGAGCGGGGGCAAATTTCAGCATAGAGCGGTCCGCTATAGCCTTTGACAATTCGGTCAAACTCCTTGCCGTGATCGGTGATGGTTCGTGTCAAAAGATCCAATCGCCCGGTCGAGGATTTTGCATTGGCCACGGCCTCTATGTCTGGCGGCAGGTCGAGCCCTTCCATAAGTGGCACGAGGTAAACACATCCTTTTTCCAAGACGGCGCCTTCGGACAGGTCAATTCTATGCATTTCAAATTCGCGCAACCGCTCTGCGACTGTGGCAGCCTGTCCCGCAAGAAAGGACGCTCTGACGCGGTAGGCCGTATGTCCCAAACGCAGATCGAGCGAGGCGGGCTGCACCTGATCGTCTTGCAGCGGTTCAGAAATCGAAATCTGGCCCTGAGCAACCATAGTTTCAATCATGTGACTTGGGATGACACCTTGGCGCATTGAGGACCTCTTAAGTTCAAAAAACCGCCCATGCCATGGGGCAGGGCGGTTGTTTATTGGTCGGGCTAGCAGGACTCGAACCTGCGACCTTCCGTCCCCCAGACGGACGCGCTACCAGGCTGCGCCATAGCCCGAACATGAGGCCGTATATCAATCCCGGCGACGGGAGCAAGCCTATTATGTGTTCGAATTTCACTTATGCGCTCATCTTTGCCTGCAAGGCGCGCAATTCATCAATAATCTTTGGTGACCACCGCAGGCGGGTGTCAGTGGGCCGTTGCAGGGCCTGTGTTATCAGCCCGGCGGTGCCTGGAAAACTGGTGAGCGCTGGATCCTCGGTCGGCAAATCTGTGCCCAAGGCCTTGACGGGGGCAGGATCGGGACGCATCGGCGCGACTTTTGTATCTGCCGGCGGCGCCTCATCTGCCAATTCTGGAAACAACAGCAGCTGAGTGTCATCCTCAGCCCGCTCTTCGCGTGCGCCCAATACAACAGATTGGCTCAGTTTTATCGGATCAAATTGCAGATCAACCACATTTTCTGTCGGCGTGGCTGCTGTTTCTTGAGCGGCCTTGGGGGGTGGATCTGCGTGTTGTGCCGCGCTCTCAATGGCAGGCGAGAAGCTCTGCACATGTGCCACCCCCTCGACTTTCAGGAGATTTTGCACGGCTTTGATGGTCATACCCTGTTCATGAAGGAGGAATTTTATTCCCCCAAGCAAGAGCATATCTTCCAAGCGATAATATCGCCGCCCCCCTGTGCGCTGCACGGGGGCGACGGCGTCAAATTTGCTTTCCCAAAATCGCAGTACATGCGCCTGTGTTCCAAGCCATGTCGCAACTTCGCTTATGGTTCTGAAAGCATCCGGCGATTTAGCCACGTTGATTACCCTTTGTTGCCTTTGGCAACCCGGTCTTTCATCAAATGCGAGGGGCGGAAGGTCAAAACCCTACGCGGAGTGATAGGGGCCTCTTCACCCGTTTTGGGGTTGCGGCCGATACGCGCGGATTTATCGCGAATGCCGAAGGTGCCAAAGGATGAAATTTTTACAGATTCGCCAGCGACCAATGCGTCTGAAATATGCTTCAAAACAGATTCCACCAAATCGGCAGATTCATTGCGAGACAGTCCGACTTCGCGGAAAACCGCTTCACTGAGATCCATCCGTGTGAGTGTGTTCGACGCCATTTACGTTCCCCCTTGTTACTACACTGTAATTATAGAGGGATAAAAAACCTTGGCAACTAAAAGTCCTGATTTGGGGTCATTTACCAGCGAATAACCGCGGTTCCCCAGGCCAGACCGCCGCCAATGGCGCCTGTGACCACAATATCGCCTTGTTTGATGCGTTTGTCCTGGGCGGCCACTGCCATCGCAAGAGGAATAGAGGCCGCAGAGGTGTTGCCATGGTTGTTTACGGTCATAACGACTCGGTCCATAGGGACTTTGAGGCGTTTGGACATTCCTTCCAAAATGCGTTTGTTGGCCTGATGTGGTACGATCCAATCCACATCGTCCGTGGTCAGACCGGCCGCTTCAATTGCCTCAAGCGCCGTGTTTGAGAGTTTCTCGACCGCATGACGAAAAACTTCTTTGCCCTGCATACGCAGATGCCCAGTGGTTTGCATGGATACGCCACCATCGACGTAAAGAATGTCTTTGTAGCGCCCATCCGAGCGCAATGTGGTGGCCAGAATTCCGCGGTCAGAGGTTTCATCCTCCTGCGCGGCAATTAACATGGCGCCAGCGCCATCGCCAAACAACACGCAGGTCCCGCGATCGGTCCAATCCATCAGTTTTGAAAATGTCTCCGCGCCGATGACCAAAATGCGATTGGCCTGACCGCTGGCAATCATGGAATTTGCGGTGTTCAAGGCAAACAAAAATCCCGCACAGACCGCTTGCACGTCAAAGGCGAACCCATGGTTCATACCAAGCCCATGCTGCACCATTGTGGCGGCGGAGGGGAAGGTTAGGTCGGCGGTTGAGGTTGCCAGAATTATGGCATCGACGTCCTCGACGCTGCGGCCGGCATTGGCCAAAGCTGCTTGAGCGGCTTTGATGCCCATATCAGAGGTTGTTTCCCCTTCAGCGGCGAAATGGCGACGTTCGATGCCGGTGCGGCTGCGGATCCAGGCGTCATTGGTGTCCAGCGTTGCTTCAAATTCGGAGTTTTCCACCACGCGTTCGGGCAGGTAGTGGCCAATGGATTCAACAACTGCTCTGCGCATCGTTAGTTCCCGTCTTCTTCGTGGTCCTCTGCGAACCCATTGACCGAAGCTACACGCGCGGCGAGCTTGGTGCTAAACTTTGCTGAACCTAAACGATAGGCCAGGCCAACCGCCGCCGCAACTCCTGTTGCGTCAGCCGCGCCATGGGATTTTACCACCGTGCCATTGAGCCCTAAGAACACGCCGCCGTTGACCCGGCGCGGGTCTGTGGTGCGCTTGAGGCGGCTTAGCGGACCATAGGCTAAGATCGCAGAGAGTTTGGCGAGCAAATTATGTTTAAAAGATTGACGCAGGGCTGTGCCGATAAAGCTCGCGGTGCCTTCGGCGGTTTTCAGCGCAACATTGCCTGTAAATCCGTCGGTTACGATCACATCGACCCGGTCTGATGGGATATCCCCACCCTCGACAAAGCCTACGAATTCAAACTGTCCGCTCTCCGCTGACTCTTTGATGAGATCATGTGCAGCCTTCAGCTCGGCGCGGCCTTTATGCTCTTCGGTGCCAACGTTGAGAAGTCCAACTCGCGGCCGTTTCACGGCAAAACCATTGCGCGAGTAAGACGCGCCCATCAGGGCAAATTGTAACAAATCACTTTCATCTGCACGCACATCTGCGCCCACATCAAGCATTACATTGGATCCGTTTGGTCCAAAAGACGGCCAGAGAATCGCAATCGCAGGCCGGTTGATTCCTGCCAATTTACGCAGGCGCACCATTGAAATGGCCATCAAAGCGCCGGTATTGCCGCAAGAAACACAGGCATCGGCCTCTTTTTGTTTGACCGAAGTCACGGCTGACCACATTGAGGTGCCCTTGCCATGGCGCATCACTTGGCTTGGCTTGTCATCCATGGAAACGGTGCGCTCAGCATGCACAATGGTGCAAAACTCTTCGAGATTGTGCTTGTCAATCAGAGGCGCCAATACCGCTTGAGGGCCATGCACCAGAAACCGGATATTAGAATGTGTGTGCACCGCACGCAAAAGCCCGGCGATAATCACACCGGGCCCTTTGTCTCCCCCCATGGCATCGACGGATACGACAACATTCGAGTTGGTTCCGTCAGCGATGGTTTGGGTGTCCGTCATTGAGATGTATTCCCTTTGAATACGGGCGCTTATGCCGCGTCTTCGTCGAGATCTACTTCCTCAGTCGTCGCAATCACTTCGCGATCATCATAGTGACCGCAAGATGCGCAAACGTGATGCGGACGCTTCAGCTCACCGCAGTTTGTGCATTCATTAGGGTTTGCCGCAACAAGTGCGTCATGTGAGCGTCGCATGCCACGACGGCTCCGTGTAATCTTACTTTTTGGGACAGCCATGTCACAACCTCGAGCTAGGGGCGTTACGCCCTGTTAATACTGAATTTGGCGCGTCGTCGCCAAACAAAAGCACTGAGCCCAGCTCGGCACCTTAAGTGGCGCTTAATTACTTGGATTGAGTATTATTTCAAGCCCCAAACGGCGCAGATCCTATATATTTCCTGCGATTTTTCAAAAAAATTCTACAAACCTCTGTTTCATCATGCAGTTACTGGAGCTTATCCTTCAAGCCTGCCAGCACGGAAAAGGGTCTGGCCGCCTCATCGGTGAGCGGCGTCACTCCGGGCGGGGCAAATTCGGCAGTTTTGAGCTCGGCCCCTTCGGCGCGGGGATAATCGGGCAAGGCAAGTGATAGCGCTTCTGAAAACACCCGTGCAAGGTCAATGACATCTTCCAATTGTTCTTCACTGTCATCCTCTGGAATTTCATGCTCGGGGCCCGAATGGCTCAAGGTGATCGGAGACTTACGGAAATTGCGGACAACCGGCGTGTCGATACGGCTGCGCACCGGGGCGAGGGTCAGGCTGCAGGCCTGCTCCACCGTCGCGCCCAATTCGCCCGACAGCCCCCAATCGCCCTTTCCGATGGGCAGAATTACTCCGGAAAACTTAATTTTTCGTAGGCTAAGCAGATCCAATTGCTCGACAATCTCGGAAATCTCCGCCTCTGGAAGTGTCAGATCGAAGTTAACGCCTCTGTTTTGCACCAGGTGTTTCAACTCGAGGCGTGGGTGAGCATGGTTTGGCCGCATCTGCGCTCCATTCTTGAATTCATATTTAGGCTTCGATAGCATAGTCATAATTGGCGAGGGCTATTCTCGCAAGACAACAGGGACACTCATGCTAAATAAAACAAAGACCACTGTGGTTGGGTTCTGTCTTTTCGCGGCCATATCTTGTACGCCGGTCTATCGCAACCATGGCTACACGCCGTCCGAAGCGCAGCTGGCGAATCTAGTGGTGGGCGTGGATACGCGCGCAACGGCAGAGGAAACTCTGGGCGTGCCCACGATTTCTGACACAGAAACAGGCCGGCTCTATTATATTTCAAGCCGCTGGCGGCATTATGGCATGAACCCGCCCGAGCCTATTTCCCGTGATATAGTGGCCGTCGCGTTGGATTCGGCCGAGGTTGTGACAAACGTCAGCCGTTACAGCCTTGAGGATGGTGAGATTGTGGCTCTGACGCGGCGGGTTACCGACGGCGGCACGGAAGAAATTTCCTTCCTGCAGCAATTGCTTGGCAACATCGGACGCTTCGATGCCAGCGACATTTTGCGCGAGCCTTAATCTGCTGCATCCCTGTGGAACGTGAGCGCAACGCCGTTCATACAATACCGCAAGCCAGTCGGCGCCGGCCCATCGGGAAAGACATGGCCCAAATGCGCAGAGCAGGTTGCGCAATGCACCTCTGTGCGTGTGGAGAACCACGAATTATCAATGCTTTCGCCAATTGGTGCACCCGCCATGGGTTGGGTAAAGGAGGGCCATCCCGTACCGCTGTCAAATTTATCATCTTGTGAAAACAAGGTTGCGCCGCAGCAAACGCAGGCATAATATCCCGCCTCTTTTGGAAAGTTGTCGTGGCTGAAAGCCCGCTCTGTGCCATGCTTGCGCGTGACCTTATAGGCCAGTGGAGACAGCATTTCCTGCCACTCGCGATCCGTTTTTTCGATATCAGCCATAGAACCTCCAAACAGTTTTGCCCCATGATACGCATTTATCGGTAGTGCACCAGCCGATTGCGCAATATAATACTGTTATTATTTTACAAATGGATAGTCATGGATCATGGGGCGCCCAGAGCTTCAATTCCAAAATTTCACCCGCGGTGGTCTTAAGGTCGAGCTGTGCCAAACGGCTCGGAGCCTTGGGCAGCTGTGGCAATTCCGCAATGCGATTTTTCGCGGGGGGATGCAGGGGGATGACCGTGATATTTGGGATGAGACTTACTTAAACTTTTGCATTAAAAACATTGATAAAAATGAAATTTTAGGTTGCTTTCGGCTTGGAATTTTTCCAAGCGGCACAGCCGCAGTGCACGGATATTCAGCGCAGTTTTTCGATCTGTCACCGCTGCGCGTATTTGACAGGCCCGTGCTGGAATTGGGGCGTTTTGCCATTGATCCACAGAGGGGGAATTCGGATATTTTTCGCCTGGCCTGGGGCGTTGTCACGCAGCTGGTCGATCAAAACAATGTGTCATTTCTCTTTGGGTGCAGCTCATTTGCAGGCACGCAGCCCCAAACACATAGCGCGGGTTTTCGCTATCTTTGTCGTAACGACCATATTGCACCGCACAGCTGGCGCCCTGTCTTTCATGGCGGTTATCGATTGGCGCAGGCATTGGAGGATCACAAGGACGGTGGTGCGCCCAATTTGCCGCCGCTTTTGCGGGCCTATTTGGGACTTGGTGGAAAAGTGAGCGATCACGCGGTCATTGACCCGGATTTGGGGACCACATTGCTCTTTACTGGTTTGAATGTGGCACAAGTTCCACAAAAAAGAGCGCAGCGTTTGCGCGCAATCTTCGCCGCGCATTGACGCCGCGGCCGTGAGCGCCTAGCTGCTGCCTATGGCACGTGCACCTTTGATCCAACTTTCCGATATATCGCTGACCTTTGGCGGTCACCCGATCTTTTCCGATCTCGGCTTCGTCGTTCAGACGGGCGATCGTCTCTCGTTGGTGGGACGAAATGGATCAGGTAAATCTACTTTGATGAAGGTCATGGCCGGGTTGGTTGAGGCCGATACTGGACATCGGGTGATCCCGCCCGGCGTCAGCGTCGGCTATATGGAGCAGGACCCCGATTTGTCACAGTTTGAGACGCTGGGAGATTTTGCCCTTTCGGCGCTTGATGTCTCTGAGCATTATAAGGTTGAGATTGCCGCGGAAGGGTTGAAGTTCGATCCAGATCGTCCGGTGAAAACCGCCTCCGGCGGTGAGCTGCGGCGGGCGGCTTTGGCCAAGCTCATGGCGGAAGATCCCGAGTTGATGCTTCTGGACGAGCCGACCAACCATCTTGATATTGAAGCAATTTCCTGGTTAGAAACCACTTTGCGCGAAAGCCGAAATAGTTTTGTTGTGATCTCCCACGACCGGGCCTTTTTAACCGCTCTAACCCGCGCGACCCTGTGGATCGACCGGGGCGCGGTGCGCCGCCTTGAGCAAGGGTTTGGAAGTTTTGAAGCCTGGCGCGACAAAACCTGGGAAGAAGAAGATCAACAAAGGCACAAGCTCAATCGCAAGATCAAAGCGGAGGCCCGTTGGGCGGTGGAGGGCATCTCTGCCCGGCGTAAACGCAACCAAGGGCGCGTGCGGGCCTTGGGCGAGCTGCGGGCCGAGCGGGCGGCGCAAATCAACCGGCAATCCACGGCCGCTATGGCGTTTGATTCGGGTCAAAAATCTGGGGCAAAGGTGATTGAGGCCAAAAACCTGGATCTGGCCTTTGGTGAATTGGAGATTTTGAAAGATTTTTCACTGACGGTTCAGCGCAAAGATCGCGTGGCGCTCGTTGGCCCGAATGGGGTTGGCAAGACCACTTTGATCAAAACGCTTTTGGGGGAACAGGCCCCTGACCGGGGCAGCGTGAAGCTGGGCACAAACCTGCAAATTGCGGTATTTGACCAAGGTCGTACCAAGCTGGATCCTGATCTCAGCCTTTGGGAAGCGCTGACCAGCGATCCGACCATGGCGGTCTCAGGCCGGTCCGATCAAATTATGGTGCGGGGCACTCCGAAACATGTGGTCGGCTATCTTAAAGATTTTCTATTTGCCGAAGAGCAAATGCGCGCGCCAGTTCGGGCGCTGTCAGGGGGAGAAAAAGCGCGGCTCTTGCTGGCCCGCCTGATGGCACAGGAAAGTAACTTATTGATTCTCGATGAGCCGACCAATGATCTTGACATTGAAACTCTAGATCTGCTGCAAGATGTTCTGGGCGATTATGACGGCACGGTCTTGCTGGTCAGCCATGACCGTGATTTTCTCGACCGCGTCGCCACCACAACCATCGCGTTGGAGCCCGGTGGCAAGGCCACTGTCTATGCAGGCGGCTGGAGCGATTATCAGGCCCAGAAACCCAGCGCCGCGGACCGCAAAACGGCCAAACACGCGACGAAACCAAGCACGACGAAGGTTAAGATGGAGACGGCAGAGGTGAAAACGTCCCTGTCTTTCACGGAAAAACATCGTTTGGAGGCTTTGCCAGCTGAAATTGCCCGCATTGAAGCTGAGATTGGTAAATTAGAAGAGTTCCTAGGTCAGCCAAATCTCTTTACCGAGCAGCCGGTAAAATTCAACAAAGCCACCGCGCTTTTGCTCGAGCGGCAGGAGGCTTTGGCGGCAGCTGAAGCGCAGTGGCTTGAGCTGGAGGAAAAAGCGGGCGGATAAATAAACCGCCCGCAAGAGACCGTTTAATTCAGATGAATTTTGAAGCGCTGGCGAATCTGCGCGTCCACCTCCGGCGGCAGTGCGGCCGGTGTTGGAGCCGCAATCAAAGCCTCTTTTCGCGCCACCGCCTGTTCGATGAGGTCCGGCCGATCTTTCTCCTGCCATTCTTTGGGGGAACTGCGATCTGCCAAAACCGGGTAGATATACTCAGTTTGCATCAAGGATAGGGTTTGATCAGAGCCCAGATAATGACCCGGCCCGCCCAAACAGGTCGCGCGCATGGTCTCGAGACCCACCGTGTCTTCACTGACCTCAATGCCGCGCACGCAGCGCATCGCCTGTCCCAGCAAATCATCGCCTAAGATAAGGGATTCATGGCAAAATCCTAGAAGGGAGGCATGCATACCTGCCGCTTCATAGACCATATTCAATCCGGTCAGTCCGGCCATGACATTTGACATGGCCTGCTCCCATCCCGCTTGCATATCGGGCAGTTTGGCATCGGCAATGCCGGCCGCCGCGCCGCCGGGCAGGCCATAGTAATGGTGCATTTGCGCACAGCCGGCCGTGAGCAGGGCCTGCTCGCCAGATCCGCCGGACATAGCCCCCGTGCGCAGATCCGAGACAAAGGGCCAGGTTCCAAATATGGCCGGATGACCGGGTTTGATCGCATTGACATAGACCAGCCCCGCCAAACATTCGGCAACCGCTTGCACAATCGCGCCGGCGATTGGCGCCGGGGCGGTGGCGCCTGCTTGCCCGGCACTGAGCAGCAAAATAGGCATGCCGCCTGCAATACATTTCTCCATAACCTGGCAGCTTTCGGTCGCGAATTTCATCGGTGGCACGACGAAGCAATTGGAATTGGACACAAAGGGGCGCTCGCGCCATTTGTCCTCACCGCCAGCAATCATATGCAGCATTTCAAAGGCATCATCGACAAAATCAGGCTCTGTAAAGGAGGTGCCAATGTGTTTTTCCGTGCCGGTGGCGCAGGCGTATATCGTGTTGAGGTCCATCTCTCGATTGTCGAGAATATCGCGGCAGACCATGGGTCTTTGCACGAAATGGATATTGTCCAAATGCTCCACAATTCGCGCGGCATTGTGCAAATCGCGGACGGTGGATTCGCGGTAGCTGCGGGTTTGTACGTCGACCATATGCACCGCAGCCCCTGCGGTGCCGTAATGGACCTTCTTTTCGCTAAGGTGCAGATCATGTTTCGGATTGCGCGCGCTCAGCGTGATCTCGCGATTGGCTTTGGCCAGCATATCTTCGATCAAGGCACGGGGGTAGCGCAAGCGGCCATCCTCCCCAAGAATAGCGCCGGCGCCGACCATAATATCAATGCCCGACTGCGGCGCATCGGCCAGACCAATCTCTTCAAGGGCGGTGAGTGCCGCCTCATTGATGCGCTCCATATCCAATTGCGTGAGTGGTTTATAAGTGCCGCCTTGCATGCCGGGGCGGACGGGACGCATCGCATCGGAGAGGGGCGCAGCTCTGGCCGCTTTACGCGCAGCCCGGCCACCAGCGCGGCGGTTTTGGGTATCTGTCATGGGGAAATCCTAAGAGTGGTGTTGAGAGTAACTAAGCAGGCCCGTTTAGAGCCCTGGCCGCCCGCGCGCCGCACGTCCTCGGCTCGCCCCAATCGTGCGCACCGTAAGGGTGAAGACCCAGCTCACTGTCTTAAATCTCGAAATCATGCTTTAGAGTGAAAAACTCCAAACCGACAATCTTTTCCATTTGCGACTTATGGTTCAAAAACGTCTTTTGTTTTCGCAAATTTCAGCGGCAAAGGACAATAAAACCGCGAGTGCTTCGGAAAATTGATCATCGGCAACGGTCATGGCCACGCGGATGTGACCGGCGGCGGCCTGACCAAAGCTCTCGCCAGGCATGACGGCAATTTGATGTGCATCGAGCAAAGCATGGGCAAAGGCCTCACCGCTCAGCCCGGTGGCACGCATGTCCAGCATCAGATACATCGCCCCCGAGCAAGGCACAGCGCGCACAAGATTTTGCTGCGTGAGCAGATCAAGGGCGATGCGCCGTCGCCGCCGAAAGGGCGCGGCCACCTCATCCTCTAACTCTTGGCCCTGGGAGAGTGCAAATTCTGCCGCATCTTGAATGAAGCCCGGCACCCCATAGGTGGTGTGGGTGGCGAAATTGGTCAGATACTCGATCACAGGCACCGGCCCACAGATCCAGCCAATCCGGCTTCCGGTCATGGCGTGGCTCTTTGACATCGAACCAATCACCAAAGTGCGCTCTTGCATGTCAGGTAGACTTCGCGGGCTTATATGTTCACCCTGCCAGACTTGGGTGTCGTAAACCTCGTCAGAGATGAGCCAAAGATCATGGGTGATACAGGTTTTTGCGATGGCCTGCCAAGTGGCGCGATCATAAACCACCCCGGTTGGATTGTTGGGCGAATTGACCAGCAAAGACCGCGCGCCTTTGGCCGCGGCCTCAAGATCGGCCGTGCGAGGCTGGAAGTCATGCGCCGGATCGCATGGGATTGCACGATCCAAAGCGCCAGTGCCGCGGAGCGTACCGGGGTAGGTGGCATAATAGGGATCGCAATAGAGCGCGACATCACCGGGGTTCAGCACAGCCATATGGGCGGCAAAAAGTGCTGATTGCCCGCCGGGTGTGATCAAAATATTTTCAACAGTCGTGGGAACGCCGCTCTGCGCCTCAATGCGGCGGGCCACGGCCGCGCGCAGACCCTCGGTGCCCGGCACAGCAGCATAGCCCGTGTGACCGCCCCTTGCGGACCGACCCATTGCGGCCAAAATATCCATATGGGTGCGAATGTCATGCTCCCCGATGGTCAACTCAATGATCGGATGGCCTTGTTTTTTCAAAGCGCGCGCCTTGTAAAAAACATCCCAGCCATCGGATCCATCGCCGGTTAGGGCGGTCATGCGGTGTGCGAGTTCCATCCCGAGACTTGGCCTGAAGCCGATAGATTCGTCAAATTGGTTTTGAGCAATTGAAACACGGGGTTCACGGCGATATAGAGGCCCCATGATTTGGCGTTGTTGACATAATATGACTGCCGCGGCGACGCGCGCCTTTTTGGGTGGCCCGCCACTTTCTTTCCGTGCCTTCCGTAACTTTAGGACATGCCCGATGATGCAAATCAAGCTGCACAATAGCAAAACCCGCCGCAAAGAGCCTTTGATGCCCCTAGATCCGAAGAATATACGCATGTATGTCTGCGGGCCAACGGTCTATGATCGCGCACATTTGGGCAACGCCCGTGCGGTTGTCGTGTTTGACAGCCTGTTTCGCTTGCTGCGTGAGGTTTATGGCGCCGAGCATGTCACCTATGCGCGCAATTTCACCGATATTGACGATAAAATAAACGCAAAATCGGCTGAAACAGGGCGTGATATCGGGCAGATCACTGAAGAAACCATTGGCTGGTATTTGGCAGATATGGGCGCCTTGGCGGCGCTTGAGCCCACGGCAATGCCGCGCGCCACCGATTATATTGCGCAGATGATTTCTATGTCAGAAGATCTTATTGCCAAAGGCCATGCCTATGCGGCCGAGGGGCATGTGCTGTTTGATGTGAACAGCTGCCCCGATTATGGCGCGCTATCGGGCCGGAGTGTGGATGACATGATTGCAGGCGCACGGGTCGAAGTGGCCCCCTACAAGCGCGACCCTATGGATTTTGTTCTGTGGAAACCCTCTGATGCGCAAACGCCGGGCTGGCCAAGCCCCTGGGGACGTGGACGCCCGGGCTGGCATATCGAATGTTCGGCGATGTCTTATGAGCTTTTTGGCCATAGTTTTGATATTCATGGCGGCGGCAATGATCTGCTGTTTCCACATCATGAGAATGAGATCGCGCAAAGCTGCTGTGCGCATCCCGAGGGCAGTTTTGCACAGATCTGGATGCACAACGAAATGTTGCAGGTCGAGGGTAAGAAAATGTCCAAATCCTTGGGCAATTTCTTCACCGTGCGCGATTTGCTGGACCGGGATATTCCGGGCGAGGTGATCCGCTTTGTTCTTCTGTCGACTCATTATGGCAAGCCAATGGATTGGACGGAAAAGAAGGCGCAGGAGGCGGCGAGCACGTTGCACAAATGGCATGAGCTGGTGCAAGGGGTCGAGCCTGCCGTTTTGGATGACACTGTTCTTGCCCATGTGGCCAATGATTTGAACACACCGGGGGCTTTGGCAAGGCTGCATGAATTGGCCAAAGCTGGTGATGCTGCGGCGCTTTTGGCGGCAGGTCAATTTTTGGGCCTGTTGGGCGCAGATGAGACTTGGTGGCGTCCCAAGGAGGCCCGTGGCGATGCGGCCCTGCGGGTGGAGGCGCTGATCGAAGCGCGCAGGCAAGCCAAGGCGGCACGCAATTTTGCTGCGGCGGACGCAATACGCGCGCAGCTCAGCGCTGCGGGTGTTGAGGTTGTCGATAAGCCCGGCGGCCTGTCAGAGGCGGTGATCACCGATGCCTTCAACCCGGATTTGCTCGGATGAGCCTACAGGCTTGCGCCAACCTGGTCGCGCGTGCGGATCCCGAGCGTTTCGCGGCAACCATGGCGGCGCCGCTTGCCGCGCGTGCGGTGCTTTTGCCGATTTATGCCGCCTCTGTAGAGGTGGCGCGGGCCCCATGGATGACGCAAGAGCCGATGATTGCAGAAATGCGCCTGCAATGGTGGCGTGATGTGTTTGAAGAGATAGAGACCGGCACGCCGCGCAAACATGAGGTGGTCGAGGCTTTGGCGCCCATCTTGGGGCCCAAGGGGGCCGAGGCTTTAGATGCGATGGTTTTGGCACGCCGTTGGGACATCTATAAAGAAGGGTTTACCACAGGGGAGGAACTTTTGTCCCATGTGCAAACGATCACCCTGGGGCCCATGCTTGCGGCACTTGAAGCCCTAGATCATCTGCCCAAAGATCTTTCTGCCCTGAAAGCCCATGCAACGCAGCTGGGGCTGGCGCGGTTTCTACGCGGAGTTCCCGCATTGATCGCGCGCAAAACACCGGTTTGGGCGGAAGATCAAAAGCTTCATATTTACCGAGATCTTTGTATCCAGGCGCTGGATATGACCGGGGATGTGATCCGCTCACCGGCGCTCATCGAAACGGCCCATTGCCGCCGGGTATTGCGGTTCGTTGTGAAACATCCCGGCGCCGTGGAAATCGGCGCGATTCCACAGTTTCGCATTGGCGCAACCCTTGCGCGGGGCTGGCTGGCTTGGCGTTGTGGCTAAATTCCACCCTAGGCCGCGCGTTTGTTTGTCATGATGAGCCAAAGCAAGGCTGTTCCGGCCAGCAATAGAAACGGCACCATTGCGTAATTGACCGCGGCCCATCCCTGCACCACAGAGCCACCGCTGCAATTCATCAACCCACCCGAAGCGATCGAGGCGATGGTGACGCAGCCAAAGACAATGGCGTCATTCATCCCTTGTACCCGGCCTCTTTCATGCGGGGCATGGGCGCGGGTCAGCAGCGTGGTGGCGCCAATGAAGCCGAAATTCCAGCCAACGCCGAGTAAAATGAGCGCGGCATAGAAATTCCCAAGCTCCATACCGCTCAGGGCCACAAGCCCAGCAGAGCCAAGAATCAGCAGGCCAATGCCCATGATTTTTTCCACGCCAAACCGGTTGATGAGATGGCCGGTAAAGAAAGATGGTAGGAACATGGCGATCACATGGGCCGAGACAATATCATTGGCGTTGTTCTTGGTTAAACCACAGCCAACAACCGCAAGAGGCGTTGAGGTCATGACCAAATTCATCAAAGAATAGGCCACCATGCCGCAGGCAATGGCGACCAAAATCGATGGGTCACGCAAGAGCTGCATACGGCTGCGCGGCGCGAGGGTTGCGGGCGCGCTTGGCTCGTTGGCGGTGCCTTTGGGCAGGCGCAGCAGCAAAAATAAGAACATGCCCACCAGGTTCAGCGCGATGATGGCCATGTAACTGCCGAGAAATGGAACCACAGAAGCATCCTGCACCAATTTATTAAGCTGCGGCCCGAATATGGCTGAGATCAAACCGCCAGCCATCACAAAGGAAATGGCTTTAGGGCGGAAACTGTCCGAGGCAGTGTCGGTTGCGGCAAATCGGTAAAACCCCTGCGCGGACATATAAATGCCCGATATATAGGAGCCAAGAAGGAATATCGCAAAGGATGCGACATAGAGCCCATAGGCCGAGACCGCAGCCCCCAAGGCCCCGGCAATAGCGCCGATAAAAAACCCGGTTTTTCGGCCGTATTTCTGCATCAAGGGCGACAACCAGGGGGCCGTGGTCATCGACCCAAAGACGATCAAAGAAATCGGCAAGGTGGCGAAACAAGGATTGCCTGTTAACATACCGCCCGCCAATCCGCCCACGACAAACATCATTGGCATCTGTCCGCCTAAAATAGCTTGCGCTGCGACGAGAACCGTCACATTGCGTTTGGCCAGACGATCGTCGGGGAGGGCTTGTGTCATGATAGGATCCTTTGGGCGTTAATGCCCTGCAATGATATGGGCGAAGGAACCGCAAGTGCGCCCGATGTGCAACCCCATTTCGCCCAAATCTGCGTGATCTGCATCTTGCGCTGCGAAGAGTGCGGGGCCCGCAGCTTTTAACGTGCTGGCGTAGTGAAACTCATGGGCCATCAACGGCGCACTGAAATGCGGGCTCAAGGGTGTCAATTGCCGATAACCCAGATGCAATTTACGCTGTTGAAAACTGGTTTCTAGCGGCAAAAGCCCAAGCATTTCATGCCGCCGCCCCTGTGCATCGACCAAGCCATTGCCAAGGACCATATAGCCGCCACATTCGCCATAAATGGGCGTGCCAAGCGACGCATGATGCGCAAGAGAGGCTTTGAACTGTGCGGCCGCGGCCAATTGTCCGGCGTGGAGTTCCGGATAGCCGCCGGGCAGGAAAATATACTGCGCAGCTTTGGGCGCTGGCTCATCGGCCAGTGGCGAGAAGAAAGACAGCTGCGCCCCGGCGTCTCGCCAGCCTTTCATTTGATGCGTATAGCGAAACGCAAAAGCGCGGTCCGCGGCAATGGCGATATGCTGTGCCGGTGGCCCGGGCAGGGTGGTTTGGGCCGCCAGGGTCGGTCCGCTGAGCTCTCTAAGCGCCGCGAAATCTAAGCTGGGGTGCAGCGCTGTGGCAATGTGATCGATCCAAGGTTCCAACTGATCAATTTCATCGGCTTGAACCAAGCCTAAATGACGTTCGGGCAGGGCAAAGGCCTCGGATCGCATCAAATGTCCGAATATTTTGATATTTCGCCCGTTCAAAGCCTGCGTCAGCATGTCGAGGTGGCGCGCGCTGCCGACACGATTGAGAAACACACCGGCCAATGTGACCTTTGGATCATAATCTCTGAACCCTGTTACCAGCGCGGCGATAGAATGGGCCGTTTTGGCGGCATCCACCACCAAGATGACCGGGATATCTAAAATCTTCGCCAAATCCGCAGCGGAGCCTCTCCCGGCCTTGCCGGCGCCATCAAACAACCCCATAGCCGCCTCAACCACCAAGCCGCTCGACCCGGCCAGGGTGCCGATTAGATCTGCGGGCATGGCCCAGGCGTCTAGGTTCACCGAAGGGGTGCCAGCGGCGACGGAATGAAAACCCGGATCTATATAATCAGGGCCTGATTTCGCCGGTTGAAACTCTATCTTTGCGCGCTGCAAAAGCCGCATAAGGGCGAGCGTGACGGTGGTTTTGCCGGCGCCCGAACTTGGCGCGGCAATCATAAAGCGGCTCATGCGCTTTCCGCAGGGCGTCCACGATCCAAAGGATCCAGATTGCGCGGTGCGGCGCCGGCCTCGAGAGATTGCCAATCCAACACCTGCCGCATGAGCACGGAGCGTCCGATACAGATGATCGCGGGCGGCTCAACGCCAGCGGCCTTGGCATCATCTACGGCTGTGCCGAGCGTGCTTTCGACGACATTTTGGTGCTCTAAGGTGGCGGAGGTGACAAAGGCCACAGGTTCAGACGGGCTGCGGCCAGCCTCCATCAATCTTTGAGTGATCTGAGCGATATGTTTCATGCCCATATAGATCACGATGACTTGGCTGCCCTGCGCGATGGCGCTCCAGTCGAGGGATCCGGGCGTGTCGCCGGTTTGATCATGGCCGGTCACAAATGTGACCGATTGGTTGACGTCTCGGTGTGTCACGGGAATTCCCGCATAGGCCAGCCCGCCGATACCGGCTGAAATGCCTGGAATAATACGAATGGGCACCCCATGCTGCACCAAGGTTTGTGCTTCCTCGCCGCCACGACCAAAGACGAAGGGATCGCCCCCCTTGAGTCGCAGCACGCGTTTTCCCGCGCGGGCCAGCTCCACCAAATGCAACGAGATATCGCGCTGTTTGGCCGAAGGCTTGCCGCCCCGTTTGCCGGCATAGATCAACTCGGCATCGCCCGCCCAAGATAAAATATCTTCACCAACCAAAGCATCATAGACGACAACATCAGCTTGGCGCAAAGCGTTGAGCCCATGCAGGGTGAGAAGGCCGGGATCGCCAGGTCCTGCACCGCATAGCCATACCCAGCCTGCGCGCAGCTCGGGCCATGCCTTTTGGGGAAGGGGAAGTGAATCGCTCATAGCTCTCTTTATGGCGAAAATTCATCGGAGGGAATAGAGTGCAAGCGACACGCGCTTTGTGATTGGCGGCATGAATTGCCCTGCTATAGTGGCGCAATGGAGACCCGTGAATCCCCCCCTTTGCGTCGCGGTTGGACGACCGGCGCTTGTGCCACCGCTGCTGTGCGTGCTGGGCTATGCGCCCTATGGGGCGGCGCGCAATTGGACGAGGTGCAGATCACCCTGCCCAAAGGAGAAAGGCCGGTCTTCAAAATCGCGCATCGCGAGGTGACGGCAGATTGGGTGGAAATTGGCATTACCAAGGATGCCGGCGATGATCCTGACGTCACCCATGGCGCTTTAATCATTGCGCGGGTGGCGCGCTCCTTGGGCGGTGTGCGCTTTCATGCAGGCGACGGCGTCGGCACGATCACAAAGGCAGGGTTGCCAATCGCTGTGGGCGAGCCCGCGATCAATCCGGTGCCGCGACAAATGATGCAGGCTGAGGTGGAGGAGTTGGCGGTCCATTATGGTCAAGCGCCCGATATCGACATCACCATTCGCATCCCAGGGGGCAGAGCTCTGGCCTTGAAAACCTGGAACCCAAGGCTGGGCATTGTCGATGGCCTGTCGGTGTTGGGCACGACGGGGATCGTGCGCCCATTTTCTTGCGCGGCCTGGATCGCCTCCATTCACCGCGGCATTGATGTGGCGCGCGCTTGCGGGGCGCCGCATGTGGCCGGCTGCACTGGGGCCACCTCGGAGCGCGCGGTCCAAGCGCTGCATGGCTTGCCCGACACCTCTATGCTGGATATGGGAGATTTTGCTGGCGGGTTGATGAAATATTTGCGGCGCCATCCGGTGGCGCGGCTGACCATCGGCGGCGGCATTGGCAAGATGACCAAATTGGCGCAGGGCGCACGCGATCTGCATTCCGCCCGCTCTCAGGTGGATTTCACCGCCCTGGCGCAGGTTCTCGACCAACCGGGTCTGGCCAAAGCCAATACTGCGCTTGAGGCCTATGCGCTGGCTGGCCCGGATATGGCCCAATGGGTGGCGCACTCTGCCTTGGCCAATTGCCAATCCATCTTGCAAAGCGCCGATATCACAGTGGATTGCGTGGTCATAGATCGCACAGGTCGAATATTGGCGCAGTCATGACGGTCTTGATCCTCGCAGGTACGGGAGATGCCCGGCATTTGGCTCAATTCTGCGCCGATCACAATATTGCCGCCTGCGCCAGTTTAGCTGGGGCGACGCGCCAGCCGAAACAATTGGCCGTGCCCACCTACCATGGTGGTTTTGGCGGCGGTGACGGTTTTCGCGCTTTTTTGAAACGCCATGAGATTCGTGCTGTGTTGGATGCCACCCATCCCTTCGCCCATCAAATCACCCGGCGCAGCCATGACATCGCCCGCGAGATGGGTCTGCCCTATATGCGTTTTGAACGGCCGGCCTGGCAACCTGGACCGGGCGATCATTGGATCTCTTTACACGATGAGTCAGAGGCTGCGGCGCATATCGCCCTGGATGCGGTGGTGTTTCTGGCCACGGGGCGGCAAAGCCTGCCAAAGTTTGCCAATCTTGGACATGCGCAGTTGATCTGCCGGCAAATTGATCCTCCCGAGGGTGCGTTTCCCTGGCCCAATGGCGCGTATCTGATCGGACGACCGCCATTTTCCATGGCCGATGAGGAGGCATTGTTTCGCCGTCTTTCCGTCGATGTGCTTGTGGTTAAAAATGCCGGCGGTGCGGCCAGCCGTACAAAATTGGATGCGGCGCGCGCTTTGGGGCTCAAAGTATTGATGATTGAACGCCCGCCTTGCACGGCCCGGCCATGCCTATCGGAACGATCACTGGCGGAGGCTTGGTTGGCGCAATGGACATAATAACGATCTCCAGTCCGGCTGATATTGATCACGCTGTCGCCCAGCTCAACATTCCGCAATTCAATGTCATTTATGAAAAATGCAGCCCCATTCCCCTGAGGTGCAAACCGCCCGGTTTTGCCAGCTTGCTGCAGGCTATCATCGGTCAACAAGTCTCGGTCGCCTCTGCGGCTGCGATTTGGGAGCGTATTCAGGCGGCCGGCCTGTGTCGTGCGGCCGCAATGGCGCAGGCCAGCACGGAAGACCTGGCGCGCTTGGGCCTGTCTCGCCCCAAAATCCGCTATGCGAAGGCCTTGGCGCTGAGCGGGCTTGATTATGAGGGTTTGGCGGCTTTGTCCGATGCGGAGGTGCTGTCCCGCCTGACCGCTATCACAGGCATCGGGCGGTGGACCGCGGAGGTTTACGCATTGCAAGCCCTGGGCCGGGCGGATGTGTTTCCACATGGGGACTTGGCCCTCCAAGAGGCGGCACGGCAGGTGTTTCATCTGCCGAAGCGCCCCAGCGAGGCTGATATGCGCGCCTTGGCTGAAAATTGGGCACCGTTCAGAGCCGTTGCAGCGCGTCTGTTATGGGCCTATTACAAAGATCACAAATCGCGAGAGGGGATAGGATGACACGGGTTTTGAAATCGATGAGCCAGTTGCCACAGGATCAAGATGGCGCTGTCACCTCAGCGGTCATCTTTTTACATGGCTACGGGGCTAATGGTGCGGATCTGATGGGGCTGGCGGAGGTGCTTGCGGACCATATGCCGGGCACATTATTTCTTGCGCCCGATGCACCAGAGACGACCGTTATGGCGCCCATGGGGCTGCAATGGTTTCCCATCCCTTGGATTGATGGATCGTCAGAAGAAGATGCCGCCAATGGTCTGCAAGCGGCGTCAGAGGACCTAAATGCCTATCTTGATGGGGTGATGGTGGACTATGATCTGCTGCCGGAACAAGTGGTCATTTTTGGATTTTCGCAAGGCACGATGATGGCGCTGCATGTGGCGCCGCGGCGCGAGGATCCGGTGGCCGGGGTCGTGGCTTTTTCGGGTCGGTTGCTGCAGGCGGAGGCATTGCAAGATGATGTGCAATCCAAAATGCCGATCCTTCTGGTGCATGGCGATGAAGACGAGGTTGTGCCAATTGATGCATTGCCCCATGCGGCCGAGACTTTGGAGGCCGCGGGCTTCAAAGAGGTTTATGCCCATATCATGAAAGGCACGGGCCATGGCATTGGTCCCGATGGGCTGCAGGTGGCTTTGGCCTTTATGCGCAAACAGCTGGGTATGGAGTGATAAGCACACACCAGATACAGGGGTTGCCTGTTTTATTTCCCCAGATATAGTGGCCCCATGTAGCGAACGGGGCGCCATCTATGACTGGAGACTTTAGAACGCAATTTGTGAAAGAAGCGGCCTCGCCGGCGCAGCGGCCGGCCTTGGTGCTTAACGCAGATTATCGCCCTTTATCCTATTACCCGCTGTCTCTGTGGAGTTGGCAAGATGCGGTGAAGGCGGCCTGGCTTGACCGGGTGCAAATTGTTGCCGAATATGATGATATTGTGCGATCACCCACAACCGAAATTCGTATCCCGTCGGTCGTTGTGCTGCGCGATTATGTCAAACCGCAAAGCACTGTGGCCTTTACGCGCTTCAATCTATTTCTGCGCGATGAGTTTTCTTGCCAATATTGCGGTTCGCGCGGCGATTTGACCTTTGATCATGTGGTGCCGCGCACGCGCGGCGGGCGCACCAGTTGGGAAAATGTGGTTGCGGCCTGCTCCAAATGTAATTTGAAAAAAGGGTCCCGCAGTCTGAAACAATCGGGCCTGCATCTGCGCAAACCGATCCGCAAACCGCAGGCCGAAGAGTTGCGCAATCTCGGGCGAAAGTTTCCACCGGGCCATCTGCATGAAAGCTGGGTCGATTTTCTATATTGGGATGCAGAGCTTGAGGCCTAGGCCGAGCAGCTGGCACCACCGAGCACACAGAATTTCGCACAATGAGGATGGTTGAGCGCGACGTCTTGTTCTGCCTCTTGTAAAGTGGTTCCCAATTCGAATTCCGGCGCATAGGCCAAAAGCGTGCAGGCCAAAACCGCGGGGCGCGCGGCGCCCTTGCGTTTGACCACCATGCGCGAGGAGGCGCACATCAAACTTTTGGGATCCTTGTCCAAAATTCCCCAGCAGGCTGTGGTGATTTCTGGCACTTCGGCACGTTCGTCCAGCTCTGGAAACAGCACGGTGACGCCGGAATTGAAGGCGTCAATATCATATCCATTCTTTGCAAAAAGCGCGCTATAGCCGGCGCGGCTGGTCGCCTCGCTGTCGCCCCAGACGGTGCGGCCGGCGACATGCATGCGGATGCCGACATCGCGCAGCCAGTTCATGCCCTGGAGTGTCTTGTCAAACGCTCCCTTACCGCGCTCAGTGTCATGGTTGGCGCGGTCAAAGTGGTCGAGCGAAATCCGCAGGGTAAGCTTGCCGGGGTAGGCGGCATTGAGCTCCAAAAGCCCTTGTTTAATCCGTTTGCGCATCATCGGCAGCATGGCATTGGTTAAGATGAGGACCTCATAGCCGGCAGCGAGGCTGCATTCAGCGATGTCAATCATTTCTGGGTTCATGAAAGGTTCGCCACCGGTGAATGCAATCTCGCGCACGGGCCAGTTTCGGCTGACCAATTGCTCCAGATAGTCTCTCACCTCATCGGCAGTGATATAGACCAATGCATCATTGGTCGGGCTGCTGTCGATATAGCAATTGACGCATTCAATATTGCAAAGCGTACCGGTGTTAAACCACAGCGTCTCAGGATGGGTCAGGGCCACCCGCGCGCGCGCCTCACCTTTGGCGGTCACATTGGGGTCGGAAAATTTATCAAGATTGGCCATAGGTTATCGTTCCCTGAAATATTGCGGTGCCGCTTGATCCCTCCATAATACGGCATGGCGCAAAAAAAAAGCATTGATGAAACATACTGACAGAGAAGTGATCGCGCCCTATAAGGTGGACAGGGGCCGCGCGCCGTTGTAAGGCACCGTTAGCGCAAACATTTCAGAGGATCCGCCCATGGTCTCCCGTGTCATTCCCGTTGAGCCTTTCGATCTTGTCATCTTTGGTGGCACGGGTGATTTGGCACGCCGAAAAATACTGCCAGGGTTGTTTCGTAGGTTTTGCGCCGGCCAAATGCCCGCTGGCGCGCGCATCATAGGGGCTGCGCGCGGGGATATCGGCCAGCAAGGCTATCAAGACATGATCCGCGGGGCGATCAATGAATTTGGTGCGCCCTCCGCTGAGAGCCTGGTGCATCTCGACGCCTTCATTGCACAGCTGCATTATGTTGCGATCGATATTTGCGGCGACGGCGGCTGGGGTGAATTGGCAAAATTGATCCGCAAAGATTTGGTGAATGCCTATTATTTCTCTGTGGCTCCAAGTCTCTTTGGCGATATCGCGGCGCGCTTGAATTCATGGGACATAGCCACCCCAGAGGCGCGCATCGTCGTTGAAAAACCTTTTGGCCGCGACCTGCAAAGTGCCAAAGCGCTCAACAAAGTTCTGTCACAGCAATTTGATGAAAGCCAAATCTACCGGATTGACCATTATTTGGGCAAGGAAACTGTCCAAAATCTCATGGCCGTGCGCTTTGGAAATCTGTTGTTTGAACCTTTGTGGAACGCGCAATATATCGATCATATCCAGATCACTGTGGCGGAGACTGTGGGCGTTGGTGGGCGCGGGGCCTATTATGACACATCGGGCGCAATGCGCGATATGGTGCAAAACCATTTGATGCAGCTGTTGTGCTTGATTGCAATGGAACCACCGTCACATTTTGATCCCGATGCGGTGCGCGACGAAAAGCTAAAAGTTATCCGAAGCTTGGCGCCCGTGGCCGCACATCACGTTGTGCGCGGCCAATATGATGCCACCGCCACAACGGCCAGCTATCGCACGGATGCAGAAAACCCGCGTAGCTTTACAGAAAGCTATGTCGCCATTAAGGCGCATATTGAGAATTGGCGTTGGGCCGGGGTTCCGTTTTATCTTCGGACCGGGAAGAAGCTCAAAGCACGCACCTCGGAAATCGCAATTGTCTTTAAGAAATTGCCGCATTCTATTTTCGAAAAATCAGCAGATGAAAAGCAAAATGTGCTGGCCATTCAACTGCAACCCAATGAGGGAATGACGCTGGATGTCACCATTAAAGAGCCTGGTCCCGGGGGGATGCGTTTGGTGCATGTGCCGCTGGATATGACTTTTGCCGATGCCCTTGGCGATCACTCAGAGGACACACCAGATGCCTATGAACGGTTGATCATGGACGTGATACGGGGCGACCAAACGCTGTTTATGCGCGGCGATGAGGTGGAGGCGGCCTGGAAATGGACCGATCCCATTATTGAAGCCTGGGAGGCGCGCAATGATGTGCCCAAGCTTTACGACGTCGGTTCGGCTGGACCTGAAGATGCCATGGCGCTCATCCACCGTGATGGTCGGCGCTGGCGCGAGGTGAAGTGATGCAGCTGACATCTTATGAAACCGCATCTGAGATGATGCAAAGCCTCTCGGCTCAAATTGCCTCAGAGCTGTCTGCGGCGATTGCGCTGCGCGGGCGCGCTTGTTTGGCCGTGCCCGGTGGCAGCACGCCGGGCCCACTGTTTGATTTGCTTAGTCAAGCGGTGTTGGATTGGGCCAATGTGACCGTGATGTTGACCGATGAGCGCTGGGTTCCCACGGACAGCCCGCGATCAAATACGGGTTTGATAAAAAACCGTCTGTTGGTCAATTCCGCCAGCGCAGCGCGCTATATCGCGCTTTATGCGCCGGGCTTAGATCACGTCGGCGGCGCGCGTGCCCTGTCGCAACAAGTTGCGCCGAATTTGCCGATCGATGTGGTGGTTCTGGGGATGGGGGCGGATATGCACACAGCATCGCTTTTTCCCGGAGCGCCCGAGCTGTCACTCGCGCAAGATGCGCGGGCCGATGCGGTTATGCCGATGGTGCCTGTGGGATCTGACCTCGAGCCGCGCGTGACCTTGAGCGCCCAGGCCCTTGAAACTGCGCGTCAGACTCATGTTTTGATCATTGGAGAAGATAAAAAACTGGCCCTTGCTCAAGCGCAAAGTCTGTCGCCCATTGATGCGCCGATTGCACAATTTTTACCCAATGCCACTGTGCATTGGAGCCCGGTTTAGGACGTAAAGATGTTCACAGATTTAAAAGAAAAATATACTGCCGTGCGCGGCCGTCAGATTATCAGCTTATTTGATGACCAAAGAGCCGGAGAATTTTCGGTTCAGGCCGATGGTCTGTTTTTCGACTATTCCAAGACAAACATTGATCATGAAACCCGGGATATGCTTTTGGCGCTTCTCGGTAAGGTTGATTTACCTGAAAAGCGCGCAGCGATGTTTTCGGGTGAAAAGATCAATATCACCGAAGATCGCGCGGTGTTGCACACCGCTCTGCGGCGCACCTCCGGTCCGGTTTTTGTCGAGGGCTGCGATGTCATGGAGCAGGTTTTGACCACACGCGACCGGATGTTAGACTTTGCCGAGGCCGTGCGCTCTGGGGCGGTGCAGGGGCAGGGGGGGGCCTATACGGATGTGGTGAATATCGGCATTGGCGGCTCCGATTTGGGACCGGCTATGGCCTGTTTGGCACTCAAACCCTACGCGCGGGGGCCTCGATGCCATTTTGTCAGCAATGTCGATGGCGCGCATGTGACCGATGTTTTGGCGAATTTGGATCCGCGCACCACATTGGTGATCGTGGCGTCGAAAACTTTTACCACGATTGAAACCCTCACCAATGCACAGACGGCCCTGAGCTGGATGGCTGAGACCGTGGAGCGGCCGGCGGATCAATTTGTGGCCCTGAGCACTGCGGAGGATAAAACCTCGGCCTTTGGGATTGCCGCAGATCGCGTCTTTGGCTTCGAAGATTGGGTTGGTGGACGCTATTCAGTTTGGGGCCCCATTGGTCTGAGCCTCGCCATCGCCATTGGCGCGGAGCACTTCCGGGCGTTTTTAAGCGGCGCAGAGACGATGGACAGGCATTTCCAGACCGCAGCAGCGCAAGACAATTTGCCCATCATGCTGGCCTTGGTGGGGGTGTGGCACGCCCAGGCGGCCCGATATGCCACCCGGGCTGTCTTGCCATATGAACAGCGGCTGTCACGCTTTCCCGCCTACCTACAGCAGCTTGAAATGGAGTCCAACGGCAAGGGCGTGGGGATTGACGGTCATGACCTCACCGATCCGTCTGGGCCGATCGTTTGGGGTGAGCCCGGTACAAATGGTCAGCACGCTTTTTATCAATTGATCCACCAAGGCCGCCATATCATTCCTTGCGAATTCATGCTGGCCAAAGAGAGCCATGAGCCGCATTTGGCCCATCAACACCATTTGCTTCAAGCCAATTGTCTGGCGCAATCGCAGGCATTGATGCTTGGGCGCGACCTGCCCGCAGCGCGGAAGATCGCAGAGGCCAAAGGGTTTGAGGGCGCGGAATTGGAGCGTCAGGCCCGCCACCGTGTGTTCACAGGCAACCGCCCATCCACGACATTAATCTATCCCAAACTCACGCCGTTTTGCCTTGGACAGCTGATCGCACTCTATGAGCACCGGGTCTTTGTGGAAGGGGTGATCCTTGGGATCAACTCTTTCGATCAATGGGGTGTTGAGCTGGGCAAAGAATTGGCCACGGCTTTGGAACCTGTTTTGAAAGGCGACAGTGCCGGGGGGCAGAATGATCCCTCAACAGTGAACCTGGTGGCGCAGCTGCGCGTTTAAAGCTCCACCACCCGGTTTTCGAGCGCCGAAACTTGGGCCGCCTGACCCATGCGCACGGCCCAAATCCCATCGGTGAGGCTGACCTCTGGCGCCGCGCCCTGCAAGACAACCTGTTGAAATTTTTGATGTTGATAAAAGGTTGAGCCATTGTGGTCACCGGCGGCGAGGAGCGCTTTGGGCACTGGGGTGTCGATCCGGCGTGGGCCCATCGGACTGCGCGGGCTGATCACAACATGAGGGACCGGCGGGGATGGCATATGAGTCGGCCAAAAACGCGCCGGGCCGGGCACATTGCAGGCAATCTTTCCTTTGGGCCCGACGGCGTGAATTTCTTCCTGATATTCTGAGCCTTCAGCGAACATGCTCAACTCTAACATGGCGCGGGCACCGCTGGCGAAGTCAACGATGACATAGCCGCAGTCCCAGATGTCTGAGCGATGTCCCGCATAGACCTCATCGAGGTGATTCACTTCCTGACCCGCGCTGGCCATCACCCGTATTGGGTCAGATTTTAAAATCAGCCGCATGAGATCAAAGAAATGGCAGCATTTTTCAACCAATGTTCCGCCGGAATTATGATTGAAGCGGTTCCAATCTCCAACTTTTGGCAGAAACGGAAAGCGATGCTCGCGTATGGTGAGCATTTTAATCCCGCCGGTGACCTCCTCGGCTTGCTCAATCAACGCCGCAACAGGCGGCATATAGCGATATTCCATCGCAACCCAAACCGGGGCGGGGTAAGATTGGGCGAAGGCCGTAGCCTGCGCCAAATCGGCAGGATCTGTGAAGAGCGGCTTTTCGCAGAGGATCGGCAAGGCCCGCAGGGCCGCGATCTGTTGAAGCTGTGCCATATGGCAGTGATTGGGGCTGACAATGACCAAGCAATCTAGAGCTTCGAAGGCTAAGAGCGCGTCCAGACTGTCAACCATTGTGGCATTCGGCAAAGCCTTCGCGGCCTGTGCGCGCATCTGGGCGTCTGGTTCAAAGACAACGGTGATCTGCGTGTCGTCTAACAGCTCAATATTGCGAATATGCTCCTGGCCCATCATGCCGCAGCCAATTAATCCATAGCGTAGTGTCATTATCTGTCCTTACTTGATACGTGCGACATAGCGTGAAACGGAAGGATCATACCAGTTTCGTGAAAACTCGAGGGGCGCGCCTGTATTGGCCCATGCGATTCTTTCGACATAACCGGCTGTCTCGCCAGGGCGCAGACCAAATTGATCTACGCTCCAAGGTGGTGTTGGAGCAAAAGTGACGTGATCCTCGGCCCTTACAATCCACAGTCCAAAACGGGTTTGATAGGTATGATAGAGCGACTCTGAAATCTCTTCAGCGGCGATATGATCGGCCACTGAACCGTCGAGCCATATCTCTTCAAGGGCGGCGGGTTGGTGATCGAGAAACCGCAAGCGGCGGAAGCGAAAAGCGGCTGAATTTGGGCCAAAATATGGCGCATCCATAGGTTTTGGAATCCGGTCAACCGACAAAAGCTCCGCGGTCGGAAGGCCGGCCCCAGTGAGAGATTCCAGCCTAAAGAATGAATAAATATTAGCGGCTTGCGGCGTTATATTTATGTAATTCCCTGATCCGTGTTTGCTACGAATGAGCTGTTGGCCTTGCAGGCGGCTTAAGGCCTTGCGCAGAGTGCCCACAGCCACGCCAAATTCTGCCGCCATGGTCCGTTCCGGTGGCAAGCGCTCTCCGTCAAGCCATTGCCCTGCAGTGATGCGGCGCGCGATGGCTTCGCTGATCTGCACATAGGTGGGCAAAGCGCCGGGTGAGGGGGGTGGATTGGCCATGGGGTTTGCAAATTGATCCACTATTGATTTACATCTTGATGTGAGGTTTAAACGTGAAATGCAAGCCTATTTTTCGAGACCGCAATGACCGTCGTTCCAATTACCTCCGCTGATTTGAAAGCGGCCGAAGTCTCTTGGTTTTCAGCCCTCTGCTCGGATGACTACCAATACCTTGGCGTGCCCGATGGCGCATTGCGCTCCTCTTGGGCGCATTGCAGCAAAATTGTGCAGCAATCAGAGGTCAATGGCTTTCGCAATATCCTATGCCCGTCCTCCTATCAGGTCGGGCAAGACACTTTGTCTTTCGTTGCCGGATGCGCCCCGTTGACCGAGAAAATCAATATGCTGGCTGCCATTCGCTGCGGTGAGATGCAGCCGATCATGTTGGCGCGAACGGTCGCGACATTGGATCACATGCTCAAAGGGCGTTTGACCTTGAATGTGATTTCATCCGATTTCCCGGGCCAAAAAGAGCCGAGCCCCTATCGCTATCAAAGATCGCGTGAAGTGGTGCAGATCCTCAAGCAAGCCTGGACGGCCGATGAGATAAATTTTTCAGGAGAGATTTATAACTTCCAAGGGGTTAGTACGGAGCCGGCCCGTCCCTATCAACAAAACGGTGGCCCGCTGCTTTATTTTGGCGGCTATTCTCCCGATGCGGTCGAGCTTTGCGCCGAACATTGTGATGTCTATCTCATGTGGCCGGAGACCAAGGAAGATTTGAGCCAAAGGATGCAGGCGGTACATGCACGGGCGGCCACCTATGGTCGCACTTTGGATTATGGGCTGCGTGTGCATATGATTGTGCGCGATACGGAGCAAGAAGCGCGCGAGTTTGCGCAAGAATTGGTCTCGAAGCTCGATGATGAAACCGGCAGCGCGATCCGCGACCGGGCCCTGGATAGCGGATCTTATGGGGTTTCGCGGCAAGCGCGGAATCGTGATTTGGCTGATATGGATGGGTTTATCGAGCCGCATCTGTGGACCGGGGTGGGCCGCGCCCGCTCTGGCTGTGGCGCGGCCCTTGTGGGATCTGCCGATCAAATTTTGTCAGAGCTTGAGGCCTACCAAAAGATGGGCATGCGCTCATTTATTTTTTCTGGCTATCCGCATTTGGAAGAATGTGACTACGTAGGCAAGCTGGTCTTGCCGCATATGGCAACATGTTCTTTGCCGCATGAGTATGGGCGCGTGCCCCATGAGACCCCTGCAACCCCACTTGGAAATGGACCCCGCGTGTAATGGAACGAATTTCACTGACTGAGACTGTGGCCCTGAGCCGTTTGATTTATGGCATGTGGCGCCTGGCAGATGACAGCGACACCAGCCCGCGCCATGTGCAGGCGAAAATCGAGGCCTGTTTGGCACAGGGCATCACGACGATGGATCAAGCGGATATCTATGGCGGCTATGAGGCCGAAGAGGTGTTCGGCAACGCTCTGCGCGCCGCGCCGCATCTGCGCGATCAAATCGAAATCGTGACCAAATGCGATATTCTTGTTGGGGCCGGGCGCTATTCCAGCACGCGGGTGAAACATTATGATACGTCAGCGGCGCATATTGCCGCCTCGATTGATCACTCCTTGCGCCTTATGGGGACAGGAAAGATTGATCTTTTGTTGGTGCACCGGCCTGACCCGATGATGGATCATCACGAGACAGGGGCGGCTCTGGACGCGGCGGTGGCCTCTGGAAAGGTGGCTTGCGTTGGCGTGTCCAACTTTAAGCGCCATGACTGGACCTTACTACAATCAGCGATGAAAACGCCTTTGGTCACCAATCAGATTGAAATGAGCGTTGTGGAAAATAGCGCATTTACCAATGGCGATTTGGCCTTTTTACAGGAATTTGGCGTGCCGCCCATGGCTTGGTCGCCGCTGGCAGGCGGAGCATTGTTCCAGGGCCAGAACCCTAAGCTTTTGACCCTGCTGCAAGAGATCGGCGCCGGTGATGTGGCCGCGGCCGCAGTGGCCTGGTTGCTGGCGCATCCCGCGCGCATCCTGCCGGTGTTTGGCACCAATAACCTCGCGCGCATCGCCAAATTAGACGCCGCCCGTGCCATTACATTTGACCGTGAGCTTTGGTTTGAGGTGTTTGAAGCGGCCAATGGCCAAGAGGTGCCATAGCTTTTGCTAACGCCCTCGCGGTGGTTTGGTCGAGGAGCCGAGAATTAACTCAGCATCCAGCAAGATACCTTCGGGGTCTCGACCGGGGTCAGCAATGGCTTTCAGCAAGAGATCCGCGCTGAGACGACCGGCTTCACGCACCGAAGAGCGGGTCGCGGTATAGACCGGCACCGCAGCGGCATCACGAAAATATGACAAGTCATCATCATGGGTGATCACTGAAACATCACGTCCGAGTTTCAACTCCCGGTCGTCGAGCGCGCGCCGGATACCATTTGCCATAATGATCGATGAGGTGACGAAGGCCGTCGGGGGGGTGGGCAAATCTAGGAGCGCAAGGGCGTTTTTGTGGCCATTTGGCTCGGTCATTTCGCCATGTGTTAGATAGGCGTCGGCCAGTTCGATGTTGTTTTCTTTGAGCGCACGCCGATAGCCCTGTGCCCGGCGCATGGCAAAATCCATATCTGCCAAGCCGTTGATCAATCCGATGGTGGTATGGCCCAATTCTATCAACAATTGCGTCGCGCGAAAAAAGGATCGCTCATTGTTGACGTCCACCCAATTGTATTTCTCAACTGTATTGCTTGAGCGCCCATGCACAACAAAGGGCAGATTGAGATTGTTGAGCTGGGCGATGCGCTTCTCGTCGACGCGCGGCGCATGAACCACCACGCCATCCACCGCCGAGCGCGCGGCCAATTCCTTGTAGCTGGTAAATTCATCTTCATCTGGCACCAGTGACAGCAGCAAATCATAGCCGCTTTGCGCATAGCGTGCGCTGGCACCGGCGATGAAATCGGCAAAGATCGGGTTGACCATTTCATGTTCTTTGGAAACGGAGACCAAATGCCCGATTGTCATCGATTTCCCCGTCGCCAAGCGCCGGGCCCGGACGTTGGGTTTGTAATTATGTTTTGCCGCGGCCTTAAGGACCAGTTGGCGGGTTTTTTCGCTGACCTCGGGGAAGCCATTTAGCGCGCGACTCACCGTGGTCTGCGACATGCCAAGCTCTTGGGACAGAGATTTGAGATTTGTAGAATTCGTCAAAGCGCTTCCATTATTTTGCAGGTGTTCTTAGCACGGTCTCAAAAAAACTATTTTTTGAGCGTTTTGCCTATTTTATATTATTCCTGCCTCATTGTTTCGCAATAATAAAGGTCTTTTTTTGCATTTATGAGATTTTAAATGAATTGACAGCGGGCGGAGTGCAGAATAGTCAAAGAAAATCCAAAGCGCTTTGAGAGCTTGAGAGCGTAAAAACTGCTTGCATTTTGGACTCGAAATCTATGTTGTATTTTGGGGAACCATGCTGGTTTTTAAGGTGCCGTTTTGAGAGGCGTTGCGAACTGTTCGAGGCGCGTTTTGAAAGGGTGGAGACTGTGAAAAGAATAGACTTTAGGGAGGAATAAATGTCTTTTTCGAATAAATTTTTGAGCGGGGCTGCTGTGGCGGCTTTGTCCATGTCTTTCGCCGGAATGGCGCAAGCGGATGCCTGTGATACGCCCTCTAAACTCGGCGATCTTGGCAATTTTGCGGGTGAGGTTATCACCATTGCTGGCTCTATGGAGGGCAAAGACGAAGAAATGCTGCTGAACACCGTGAGCTGCTTTGAAAAAGCAACTGGCGCTGTCGTGCAATACTCCGGTTCACGTGATTTTGCCGCTTTGGTGGTTGCAGATTTGCGCTCCAACAACGCGCCAAATATTGCGATTTTCCCGCAGCCTGGTCTGGCCGCGGATATGGCCAAAGAAGGCCACTTGGTGCCGCTTGGTGACGAATTGGCCAGCTGGATGTCTGACAACTACGGTGCGGGGTCTTCATGGGTTGATCTGGGCACATATGCCGATGCCAATGGCAAAGAAGACTTCTACGGTTTCGCCTTCAAAATGGATCTGAAATCCTTGGTTTGGTATTCTCCAGAGCAGTTTGAAGACAATGGCTATGAAATCCCATCCACAATGGAAGAGCTGATTGCTCTGTCCGATCAAATGGTGGCCGATGGCAATACGCCTTGGTGTATTGGTGTGGAATCGGGCAATGCGACGGGCTGGACGGCGACCGATTGGATGGAAGATCTGATGCTGCGCACAACCTCGCCAGAAAACTATGACCGCTGGGTCTCCAATGATCTGCCGTTTAACAGCCCTGAAGTGCTGAATGCGATGGAAGTTTATGGCCAGTTCTCACGCAATGACGACTATGTTGCCGGTGGGGCCTCCTCAGTTGCGACAACCTTCTTCGGTGACGCGCCAAAAGGTCTGTTCTCCTCGCCTGCCAGCTGCTTGATGCACCGTCAGGCATCTTTCATCCCAGCCTTCTTCCCGAAAAAAGGCGAAGAAGTGGCGAATGGCGAAGCAGATTTCTTCTACTTCCCACCCTACGCTTCAGCAAATCTTGGCAACCCAGTTTTGGGCGCCGGTACGCTTTGGACCATGGCAAAAGACTCCCCCGCGACACGGGCGTTCTTCCAATACATGACCGAAGCATCCGCACATGAAGCTTGGATGTCACAAGGTACATTTTTGACCGCGCATAAAGGTGCAAATTTGGATGCCTATGCGACACCTGCTTTGCGCAAACAGGGTGAGATCCTTTCCAACGCCACGACATTCCGGTTCGACGCTTCGGACCTGATGCCAGGGGCGATTGGCGCAGGTGCCTTCTGGTCAGAGATGACCGCTTTTGCAAACGGCCAGGATGCTAAAACCACAGGTGACAACATCCAAGCCGCATGGGACGCCATCAAATAAGATGCGCCTGATGTGATAAATTTGAGGAGCGCAAAGAGTATTTGCGCTCCTCTTTTTCTAAGCTCCCCTGTTATCAGATATGATTTAAGGATCATGCGATGCGCGCCCTCAGCCCTATTATAGCCAGCAATGGTTTTGCGATATTTCTGACAATTGTCTTTCTTTTGCCCATAACGGCAATTTTTGCTTTCGTCGTGACCACGCCATTAGACGATGCAATGGCAAACTTGGGTCTTTGGATGCATGCGCAATGGCAGTGGTCTTTTCCCGAATTTGACACGCAAGAGCGGTTTGCAAAAATGGGATTTGCCTTGAGATCCGTTGTGATTGCGGTGGGGATTTCTTTCTTTTATTTCGGGATCACCAATTGGCTGAACGCCAGTTTGGCGCGGGTGCGCTGCAAAAACTCTCTTGGCCGCCAATCCAATATCGTTGAAGCGATACAGCCTTGGATTTTCGTGGGCCCGACTTTGGTCTTGCTGCTCTTGTTCTTGCTGGTGCCGGCTTTGTCCACACTGTCATTGTCGTTTCAAGAGTATGACGGCACGCCCTCGGTGCGCAACTATGCCTTCCTTTGGGATCCTGACTCCTTGGGCTATTTGCAATTTCGTCTGGCGATGCGCAACAGTTTGATGTGGCTTATTCTCGTGCCCTCAACCTGCATCATCTTCGGGCTTTTGATCGCTGTTTTGGCCGATTCTGTTTCTTGGGGCGTGGTGGCGAAAACCTTTATCTTTGTGCCTTTGGCGATTTCCTTTGTTGGGGCCGCGGTGATCTGGCGCAATATATTTGCCGGTGGCGGGATCGAGCCGTTGGAGACACTCAACGGCATGACGCCCTCCTATCAAATCGGACTGCTTAAATCCTTACTCGGCCATACAGCAGAATATAACGAGCCGCTTTACAGTCTGAAATTTTGGGGCAATTTCTTTTTGATGTGGATCTTGGTTTGGGTTCAAACCGGCTTTGCTATGGTGATTTTCTCGGCGGCGCTGCGCGGCGTTCCAGAGGACACGATTGAAGCGGCGAAGATTGATGGGGCCAATCCCTTTCAGATGTTCTTTCGCGTGAAGCTGCCGCAAATCTATTCCACTGTTTTGGTGGTTTGGACGACATTGGTGGTGTTGGTGCTCAAAGTCTTCGATATCCCCTATGCGCTGTCCGCCAATGATGACGATAAATTGCTGCTGGCAACCATGATGGAAAACGCCCGTAACAACTGGTCGATTGGAGGTGACAATGTGGACAATCTTTATGCCTCTATCGCGGTGATGCTGATGCTGACAGTTGTACCTAATATGGTTTTCAATGGCTGGCGCATTCGGCGCGAACAAAAAGAGCTTGGGAATTAAGGTATAGATAGATGACAAAAACTCTCAGCCATATTGTCCTTGCCCTGATCGTATTTATTTGGGTCGTGCCCTTTGTGGCCCTCGTCTCGACGTCGATGCGCTCTGAGGTGGCCGCGAAAACCTCCGGGTTTTGGACCTCATTTACACCGACGGAATTGGGGCATCGGTTTGCAACCCATGAGCGGGGCGTGATGGAGCCTGCTGTGATCATGCGTGGTAACATCCTGGAGCGGATCAACTCCGAGGCCTCTGGCTATGCGGTCTCGGGCGATGTGAAATCGATTTTGATCAAGACCCGTATCGCCGATCCTGAAAACCCGGGAAAAACCAAGTTGGTCCGCAAATTGGTGCCAGCCGGAGAGGTGATGGATGTCCGGGGCGGCGCCTTTGTTTTCGAAACCAATGGTGACTTCACCTGGACCTTCGATCAGGCCACGGCGCCCAAGCCCAAAAACCTTGATGTCTTTATCAATCAAGATCCGGCCTTCGGGGCAGATGCCTATATTGAAGTCTTATTTGACAATAAGAACGTCCCCAATGCTTTGATCTCCTCATTCATTGTCACCATTCCCGCAACGATCATTCCAATCACCATTGCCGCTTTCGCCGCCTATGCGTTTGCTTGGATGCAGTTTCCGGGCCGGGATTGGTTGTTTGTGATTGTGGTCTCACTGATGGTTGTGCCAACGCAATTGGCCTTCCTGCCTATCTTGCAAGGGTTCAGTGGAATTGCCTCTTGGGCCACAGCCTTAAACCAATGGTTGACCGATTGTGAGCTGACCGACAGCTGCCAAGTGGCGTCCAAGTCCTTTGCCAGCCTTTGGATCACCCACACGGCCTTTGGCTTGCCGCTGGCGATTTACCTGCTGCGCAATTACATTGTCGGCCTGCCCAAAGAGCTTTTGCAAAGCGCGCGAATTGATGGCGCGAGCCATTTGCAAATTTTCACGCGGATCATCGTACCGCTTTCTGTGCCAGCTTTGGCCTCTTTCAGCATCTTCCAATTTCTTTGGGTATGGAATGACTTGATCGTGGCTTTGTATATCGGGCCGAACAATTCGTCGGATTTGGTCTTCCCCATTCGGCTGCAAAAACAATTGGGAACCTTCAAAGATCAACTGCATTTGCTAAACGCATCTGCGGTGATTTCCATGATCGTGCCAGTTGTCGTCTTCCTGTCGATGCAGCGGTATTTCATTCGTGGGCTGCTGGCTGGCTCCGTAAAAGGTGGTTGATTATGACTGAACTTAAATGGTGGGAAACCGCCGTTATTTACCAAATCTATCCACGATCTTTTCAGGATTCCAATTCTGACGGGATCGGCGATTTGCCGGGGATTACCACGCGGCTTGAGTATATCGCCAATCTCGGGGTTGATGCGATTTGGATCAGCCCATTCTACCCCTCACCGCAGAAGGATTTCGGCTATGACGTCTCCGATTACTGCGATATCAATCCTGAATACGGCAGTTTGGCGGATTTTGATGCCTTGATTGCTAGGGCGCATGGGCTTGGCCTTAAGGTGATGATTGATATCGTGCCGGGTCATTGTTCCGATCAACATATTTGGTTTGAAGAAAGCCGGCAGTCGCGCGACAATCCGAAAGCGGATTGGTTTCACTGGGCCGATCCATTGGCGGACGGCTCGGCACCGACCAATTGGCTGTCCTTCTTTGGCGGTCGGGCGTGGACATGGGAGCCGCGGCGCCAGCAGTATTATTTACATAATTTTCTGCCAAGCCAGCCCAATCTCAATCACGCCAATCCGAACGTCATTGAAGCCTTTCGACAGATTGCCCGTTTTTGGTTCGATCGCGGTGTCGATGGGTTTCGAATGGATGCGGTGCATACGGTCAATGCCGATACTGCGCCTTATCGTGACAACCTGCCGAAACCAAATTTTAAGCTGGGCAGCCTGCCGCAAGAGCAGCAACCCTTCTTCCGGCAATTGCATGACAGTGCGCAGCTCAATCAACCTGCCATTCAAAACTTCATTGAAGCCTTTCGCAAAGTTGCGGATGAATATGATGGAGACCGCTTCTTAATGGGTGAATTGCACGGCGATGATCCGGTTTTGGCCAGTGAGACTTTCACAGCCCCCGGGCGTCTGCATGCGACCTATAACTTTAACCTCCTCGAATGGGCCGGGCTTGATGTGGCTGGGCTGGAGAAGGCGATTTCAACGGCGATTGAGGCGTTTAATGGGACCGGGCGTCTCACTTTCGCCTTTTCCAATCACGACGTGCCGCGCTCCGCCACGCGCCAATTGGCGCCTTTGGGTCTTGGGGAAGAGCAGCAAGAGGCGTTGCAGTTGCTCTTGCTGAAATTGGAAACCAGTCTGATTGGCTCGGCCTGTGTCTACCAAGGTGAGGAATTGGCCCTCAGCGATGTGCAAGACATTCCACTCGATCAAATGCAAGATCCTTGGGGGATTGAATTTGCGCCCGTCTTCCTCGGTCGTGACACCTGCCGCACACCCATGGTTTGGCGCAGGTCTGACAATCAATGGGGTGGGTTTTCGGATGCGGCCAGCACTTGGTTGCCCGTAGCAGAGCCCCATCTGGCGCGCGCCGGCCTCGATGAGGCGGAGCGCCCCGGCTCAGTCTATTGCCAATTTGCCGAGTTTTTGGCTTGGCGCAAGAAACAGCCCGCCATGATGCGTGCCAATAATATGACGTTAGTGGCCAGCGGGCCGAAAGAACTTGTCTTTGATCGCATGTCAGAGACGCAAAATCTAAGATGTCGCTTTGATTTTGAAACATTAACAGCATCCATCGCGGAGATTTAAATGGCTCAAGTAGAATTACAGGGTGTGAATAAGGCATTCGGCAAAACGGAAGTCATTCGCAACGTTGGGTTGGAAATTGAAAAAGGCGAATTTGTGGTCTTTGTTGGCCCCTCGGGCTGTGGCAAGTCGACCCTGCTGCGGCTGATCGCCGGGCTTGAGACGCTCACCAGCGGCGATATCTGCATTGCCGATAAGACGGTCACGGATTTGCCGCCGTCGAAACGCGGCATTGCCATGGTGTTCCAATCTTATGCACTCTACCCGCATATGACAGTCTATAATAACATGGCTTTCTCGCTTGATCTGCAAGGTGTGCCCAAAAAAGAGATCCGGGAGCGGGTTGAGGCGGCGGCGAAGATCTTGCAGATGGAGACGTTGCTGGACCGCCGCCCGGCAGCTCTGTCAGGTGGGCAGCGCCAAAGGGTGGCGATTGGTCGGGCGATTGTCCGCAATCCCGATGTGTTTTTGTTTGATGAACCGCTCTCCAATCTCGATGCGGCCCTGCGGCATGACACAAGGGTGGAAATTGCGCGGCTCCATGCGCAACTGGGAGCAACAACCATCTATGTCACCCATGATCAAGTCGAAGCGATGACCCTGGCGGATAAGATTGTCGTGCTCAAAGCAGGTGAGGTGATGCAAGTGGGCGCGCCGATGGAGCTTTTCAATAAGCCAGCCAATGAGTTCGTTGCTGGATTTCTGGGCTCGCCCACAATGAATTTCTTTCACGGCACGTTAACTGGGAAGTCTGAAACACCAGAGCAGGGGCGGTTTTCTGGTGGCGGCATTGAAACGGGTGATGTGCGCTTGGTGTCCACGGAAAAATCCATTGGCGATTCGGTAAAACTCGGCATTCGTCCGCAGCATTTGATTTTGGATGACAAAGGCCCACTTGAGGGTACTGTGTCCTTGGTGGAGCGTCTGGGCACGGACACAATCATCGAGTTAATGGCCGCTGACAACACGCTGTTCCGCTTCGCCACGGCAGAGGCCATAAATGTGACGGCAGGAGATGTTGTGCGTTTTGGCTTTGACCCTGAAAAGGTGCATATCTTTTGATACAGCGCAGCGATTTTCCAGAAGGGTTTCTATTTGGAACGGCCACATCGGCCTACCAAATTGAAGGGCATGCCAAGGGTGGGGCCGGGCTCACCCATTGGGATAGTTTTGCCGCCACCCCTGGAAATGTCGTGCGCGCTGAGCATGGGCAATTGGCCTGTGACCACTATCACCGCTTTGAGCAAGATTTGGATCTTGTGGCTGCGGCGGGGTTTGACACCTATAGATTTTCCACCAGCTGGGCCCGGGTGATGCCCGAGGGCAGGGGGCCGGTCAACCAAGAGGGCTTGGATTTTTATGATCGCCTCACGGATGCGATGTTGGAGCGCGGATTGAAACCCGCGGCCACGTTGTACCATTGGGAAATGCCCTCTGCTCTTGAGGATCAGGGCGGCTGGCGCAATCGTGATATTGCCCATTGGTTTGGCGATTTTACCGATGTCATCATGGGGCGGATTGGCGATCGGATGTTTTCGGTCGCCCCTATTAATGAGCCTTGGTGCGTCGGCTGGTTGTCACATTTTGAAGGGGCACATGCGCCCGGTCTGCGTGATATTCGCGCGACGGCCCGCGCAATGCACCACGTGCTTTGCGCCCACGGTACCGCGATTGCCCGGATGCGGTCCTTGAGCATGACGAACCTTGGGGCTGTGTGCAATTTCGAATTTGCCAATCCCGCAGATGATAGCGCAGAGTCCGCCGCGGCTGCAGGGCGCTATGACGCGATTTACAATCGTTTCTTCATGGGTGGTATATTCCACAAGTCATATCCAGATTTGGTGCTAGAAGGGCTTGAGCCGCATTTGCCCAAGGGTTGGGACAGTGATTTTGATTTGATTGGGGCACCGGTTGATTGGTGCGGCATTAATTATTACACCCGTTCAAATATTGCAGCCAAAGACGGCGCCTGGCCAAATGTGCAAGCGGTTGAGGGGCCTTTGGAGAAAACCCAAATGGGGTGGGAGATTTATCCAGATGGGCTTTATGAGTTCATCATGCGCACCCACCGCGAGTACACCAAGGGCCTACCGATCTATGTCACCGAAAATGGCATGGCCAATGACGATCCGATTGTGTCAGGCTGCATCACCGACGATGCCCGCATTGCCTATATTGAGGCGCATCTGCAAGCGGCCATGCGCGCGATCAAGGACGGCGCGCCTTTGATGGGATATTATATCTGGTCGCTCCTGGACAATTACGAATGGGCCCTGGGTTATGAGAAACGCTTCGGCCTGGTGCATGTGGATTTCGACACCCTCGAGCGCCGACCCAAAAAGAGCTTTGAAACCCTCAAAGGCTGGATTGAGCGGTAGGGCGCAGGCGCGTCAGATTGTTTGGATCGCGGCAATTTGAATTGTTGGTTGGCATTTTGCAACCGGTTGCAAAAAAAGCGAATCGGATTATAGTCCTGTTATGTTTCGAGCCGCGCGGTGGGCGCTGTCTTTTTTGGTGGCTGCTCTTTGGGAGGTTTGGGACCGCGTTTTTAACGGTTTCCGTCAAGATATCCTTGCTAAGAGGAAGAGTTGGCGGGCAGCAAACGCTCACAATATTTTGGGCAACCCGGAAAACTTCATTGTGCGCCGGGCACATTTTGGGAGAGAACTATGAAAAAACTACTATTGGCGACTGGCCTGACAGCCTTGATGGGCACCACAGCTGCGGCGCAAGAGATTGGCGCGACATTTTCGCGGTTTGATGATAACTGGTTGACTGTTCTGCGCACCGGCATGGTTGAATATGCCGGGACAATCGATGGGTTATCCTACCAGCAAGAAGATGCCTCTGATGATTTGGCCAAGCAAATTGACCAGGTGCGTAACTTCGTGGCCTCTGGTGTAGACGCCATTATTGTCAATATCGTGGACACCTCGGCGGGTGCTGCTGTCTCTGCTGCTGCTGGGGACACGCCGCTGGTTTATGTGAACCGTGAGCCTGACAACGTGGATGTATTGCCTGCGACACAGGCCTTTGTGGCCTCTAATGAGATTGAATCTGGCACATTGTCCGCATTTGAAATCTGTAAAAACCTGCGTGCTGACGGCAAGGCCGGTGGTGCGCGTGGCTATCTGATGAATGGACAGCTGTCCAACCAGGCCGCTGTGCAGCGTTCGAAAGATGTGCATGACGTGATTGGCATGGATATGTGTAACTTCATGACCATCATTGATGAGCAGACTGCAAATTGGTCTCGCGACGAAGCGCAAGATTTGATGACAAACTGGATGTCTTCGGGCGAACCATTTGACTTTGTTTTGGCCAATAATGATGAAATGGCGATTGGCGCGATTCAGGCAATGAAAGCGGCCGGTATGGACATGGCTGATGTGCAGGTTGGTGGCGTTGATGCCTCACAAGACGCGCTTTTGGCAATGGCTGCTGGCGACTATGATGTCACAGTTTTCCAAGACTCTGTTGGCCAAGGCACAGGGTCCATCGACACAGCTCTGCGCCTGATCGCCGGCGAGAAAGTCGACAAAAAAGTCTACATCCCATTCGTTCTGGTGACACCAGATAACATGGGTGATTTCCTCGACAAAAACTAAGGTCTTTTGAGACGATAAACACCGGAGGCGGCGCGATCACAATTTGCGCCGTCTTCGCCATATTTGACCGTACAACATGGGGCTTATTTATGTCAGATACCAGTCACGGCACCGGCGGACTTACATTCGACAAGACAAAGCGATCTTGGCCAAGTGAATTAAACGTCCTGTTGGCATTGATCATTATCATCGTCATTTTTGAGATTTTGGGTCAGGTTCTGCCCTATATGAATGACCAAAGTTTTTTGTTCGACACCCGAGATCGATTTGACTCTATATTCAACGAAGCGCGTCTAAAGATCATCATCTTACAAGTTGCGATTATTGGCATTATTGCCCTGGGTGTCTCGCAGGTGATTATTACCGGAGGTATTGATCTGAGCTCTGGACCCTTAGTGGCTGCAACAGCGATGATTGCGATGAGTTTTGGACAGACCGAATTGGTCAACGGATTTGCCAATCCTAAAGCTCTGTTCGGTCCCTGGGCCATGGATCTTCCGGTGCTTGTCCCGATTGTGATTGGCTTGTTTTTCGGCGCCCTTATCGGCGCGATCAATGGCACCTTCGTGGCCTATTTCAAGATCCCCCCCTTTATCGCAACCTTAGGCATGTTTTTGATCTGCCGGGGCATTGCGCTTTGGTGGTCCTCGGGCAATCCGATTTCTTTCCCAACGGCGCAGTTTCACGCGATCGGTGGCGGCATGATGCCAGTCGTTTGGTTTCTGTCTCTGGCCGTGATTTTTCATCTCATTATGCGCTACACTGTTTATGGCAAACATACCTACGCAATCGGGTCCAATGAAGAGGCCGCGCGGATGTCAGGGATCAATGTAAAGCGCCATAAAATCATGGTTTATATGATTGCGGCTATCCTGGCGGCCTTTGCGGGGATTGTTTTGAGCGCGAAAGCCTCAACCGCGCAGGCGGGTATGGGCGAATTTTATGAACTCTTCGCGATTGCGATGGCGGTGATCGGTGGCATTAGCCTCTCTGGTGGACGTGGATCCATTATTGGAACCGTGCTTGGGGCCATGGTCTTGGGCGTCATTCGCTCTGGCTTTACCTATATCAAATTGGACGGATCCTATCAGTTGATGGCCATGGGCGGCATCATCATCGCCGCGGTGATTTTGGATCAATATCGCCAACGCAACAAAGCTTAGTCAGGAGATTACAACATGAGCGAAGAATTTGTTCTAAAGACGGTAGACCTGACCAAACACTACGGCGGGGTCCATGCTCTGGAAGGCGCGAATTTTGAACTGCGCAAAGGCGAACATGTCGCCATCATGGGGGACAACGGGGCTGGGAAATCCACCTTCGTTCGTCAGATCACCGGGGTGGAGCAGCGCACACGCGGCACCGTTATCTTTGATGGCAAAGAAGTGTCTTTTGCCGGCCCGATTGAAGCGCGGGAATCTGGAATTGAAACCGTGTTCCAAACCCTGGCTTTGGCCGATCATCTGGATGTGCCCGACAATCTCTTTTTGGGGCGCGAGAAAACAAAATGGGATTGGCTCGGTCCGTTCCGGCTTCTCGACTATAAGGCGATGCGGCAAGACACCCTAGCGGCCCTGGAAAAAACCGGGGTGAAAATTCCGAATATTCACAACACCATTGAGAAAATGTCCGGCGGGCAAAGACAATGTGTGGCGATTGCCCGCACGGCCTCCTTTCATTCCAAACTGACGATTATGGACGAGCCCACCGCTGCGCTTGGGGTGCAAGAAACCGAGCAGGTGGAGAACATAATCCGTCAGTTGAAAGCGCAGGGTGAACCTTTGATCCTGGTCAGCCATAATATGCGGCAGGTCTTTGATTTGGCCGACCGCATCGTGGTGTTCCGTCGGGGCCGGATTTGCGCCAATCTGGATATCAAAAGTGGCGATTATACCGGTGAGGATGTGGTATCTTATATTACAGGAGCGAAAACAGGCGCCGAATATGAGGGTGCCGCTTGAAAAAGTTTTTCAATCTCGACGATCCCTTCTTCGCACCGCTCTGGATTCGCGCTACGATTGTGGTGCTACTCGGCTTTTGGACGATGATTGAGCTTGTCGCCGGTGCGCAGGGCTGGGCCGTGTTCTTTGCCGCCTTGGCCGTATTTTCAGCTTGGCGCTTTGCCGTAATCGATTATACGAACGAGGATGGTGGAGAATAAGGGCAGTGGGTGAATGGCCGTAACTTTAAAAGATGTCGCGGAAATGGCCGGCGTGTCCCGTTCGGCCGTATCGCGCACATTTACAGAAGGCGCCTCTGTCTCTGCGAAGGTTCGTCAAAAGGTGATGGAGGCCTCTCAGGCCCTGGGATACAGCCCCAATGCTTTGGCCTCATCGCTCACCACCGGCCGCACCAAGCTCATTGGGGTGATCTCCGATAATTTTCACAATCCTGTGTTTCTGGAAGTCTTTGACCTGGTGACCAAGGGCTTGCAGGATCGTGGTCTGCGCCCTTTGCTGGTCAACCTGTCTGATGAGGTGGATCCGGCCAATTCTGTCCGTATGCTCAGGCAATATTCGGTCGATGGTGTGATCGTGGCCTCGTCAACCTTGCCCGTGAGCTTTGCCGAGGCCTTTAACAGCGCTGGCGTGCCGGTGGTGCATTGTTTTGGTCGCCACTCTGAAAACCCGCGCGTCAATACGCTTGGCATCAATAATTTTGCCGCCGGGCAGCTGGCTGCTGAAACGCTGTTGGCGCGGGGGTACGCGAAAATTGCCTTCATGGGCGGGCCAAAATCGGCGACATCGACCCAAGATCGCTGTGATGGATTTCTGGCAGCTTTGCAGGCGCATAGCGCTGTGAGCCATTCTATTTCCTATGCCAGCGCCTATTCCTTTGAGGCAGGGCGCAGGGAGATGCTCCGCTTGATCGAGGCAGGGCCGGCGCAGGCGTATTTTTGCGGCGATGATGTCTTGTCAATTGGAGCGCTTTCGGCGGCGCAAACTTATGGGCTATCGGTGCCAGAGGATATTGGGTTTTTGGGTCTCAATGATATGGAAATGGCGCAATGGTCGAACATTAATCTCACGACGATTCACAATCCCATCGCGGAAGTCGTGGCAAAATCTGTGGATCTTGTGGTGCGCATATTGGCCGATCCCAGTCAACCGCCGGAAGCTGTGCTATTCCCCGGTCATATTGTGGAGCGGGGCAGTTTGCGGCCCATCCTCAGCTAAGACTGGGCCGCAAATCTTTGTTTATCTAAACATCGGCGGGCGCGCGTCACACCAGAGGCCATCTTCCTTGCCTGATTGCGCAACAGCGAAAACCGCGGCCATTGAGCGGAGCCCATCTTCGGCCCGGGGATAGAGATCTGCTGCCGGATCAATGCTGCGGTTCTCTTTGCGGGCTCGAATAGCTTCGGCGAGGTCGGCATAGATATTGGCAAAGGCCAGCGGCATGCCCTCCGCATGTCCAATGGTCACGCGGCTGGTGCGGTCGGCTTCGGGTGAGAGATTGGCCTCGCCGCGCTCAATAATCTGCAACCTTTCACCCAACGGCATATAGTAAAGCTGATTGGGGTGTTCTTGCGACCAACGCAATCCGCCCTTTTCACCAAACACTTGAATGCCCAGACCATGCTGGCGCCCGATTGCGATGGAGGAGGTCCAAAGACGCCCCACCGCGCCGCCATCCATGCGAAAATTGACCATAGCGTCATCTTCCAATACGCGGACATCTATACAAGAGACCGTATCGGCACTTAATTTGGTGACATCCTGACCTGTGACGAAAGAGGCCATATGCAGCGCATGGATGCCGCAGTCGGCAAATTGCGCCGAGACACCCGCCTGCGCCGGATCGTAGCGCCAGCGCACCCGCGGATTCTCCGCATCAGCGGCATCTGCGTGGTGACCATGGGCAAATTCAGCATTGACCAGACGAATTTTCCCCAGATCGCCACGGGCAATCATCGCTTTCATATGGCGCACGAGCGAATAGCCCGAATAGCCATAATTCACCGCGCAGATCTTCCCGGTCGCCTGCGCGATTTTGACAATCTCTTCGCCTTCTTCGACGGTCATCGTCATGGGTTTCTCGCAAAGGACGTGAAACCCGCCCTCGAGAAAGGCTTTGGTGATCTCAAAATGCGTAGAGTTGGGAGTGGCGACAGTGACAAGATCAATCGGGTTGTCCTGTGCTTTTTCGCCGGCCAGCATATCTTGCCAACTGCCATAGGCGCGATCGCCCAGTCCAAGGCTGCGGCCATAGCCGATACCTTCTTCGGGCCTATGATCCAAGGCGCCTGCCGTGAACTCAAACAACCCGTCGAGCCCCGCACCCAAACGATGAGCTGGCCCGATTTGGCTGCCTTCACCGCCGCCAATCATGCCCCATTGTAGTTTTTTCATAACAGCTGCCCTTAAAAACCGATGGATTGTAAATAAGCGCGATTGAGCCGCGCATCGTCGATGGGGGAGGTATCACCGGCGGGATCACAATCTTGCTCCACAGTGCACCACCCATCAAAAGCGGAGTCGAGCAAAAGCTGACGTACCGCTGGAAAATCCACATCGCCATCCCCCAGATTGCAGAAAATTCCCTGACCACAAGCGTCATAAAAGCCGGTGCGATTGGCGATGACATCTGCTTTAACTTTTGGGTCAATGTCTTTGAAGTGCATATAATTAATGCGTGACATATGTTTTTTCATAAAGGCCACTGGATCAAATCCCGCATAGGAGTGGTGGCCTGTATCAAAACAAATGCCGAGGATTTTTTCGTCGACCTCATCTAGCAATCGCTCGAGCTCAGGTTCGAAATCCATAAAGCCAGCCGCATGGGCGTGAATGCCGACGGTCAGACCGTAGTCTTCCGTGCCCATCTTGGCGATTTGGGCAATCCGGTCACGATAGGCAGCCCATTCGGCCTTATCCATCTGTTCAGCCTCATCGGCACGACCGGCAGTGGGGGCGCGGCGCGGCGAGATGCTGTCGATGATGACCAACCGTGTCGCACCATGGGCCGCAAGCGCTTTGCAGGTGCGGATTGAGCCATCCATGACATCCTCCCAAGCGTCCGGATCATGAAAAGCACGGAAAATCACGCCGCCGATCAACTCTTGGTTATATTCTGCCAAGGCCTCGGCCAAAACGGCGGGATCTTCGGGCATATAGCCCACGGGGCCAAGCTCAATGCCGGTAAAGCCCGCCTCAGCGTTCTCTTTGAGCACGCGGCGCCAATCGGGGTTGCGCGGGTCATCGGCGAATTCCACACCCCATGAGCAGGGCGCATTACCTATTTTGATCATTAGATTGCCTCTTAACTTAATAATCCGCCACGTTCACCCAGGCCTGTTTGGCGCTGGAGGAGAGGGCGGCGGTGACGATGCGATTGACTTCCATACCCTCTTCGAAGGTTGGCCATATCGAGCGGTTCTCTGCGATTGCGGTCAGAAAATCCTTGGCCTCAATGATGATTTGGTCCTGATAGCCCGTGCCATGGCCAGGCCCCTGGCAGAAGGGCAGATAGTCTGGATGGGCCGGACCGGTTAGGATTTTGCGAAAGCCGCGCTCTTCTTCGGGGCCTTCGGTGGTATAGAGCCAAAAGGCGTTTTGATCTTCTTGATCAAAGCGAATATGGCCTTTTGTGCCATGAATTTCATAGGCATAGCCCATTTTTCGCCCAGTCGCGACACGGCTGAAATACAAATGCCCCTGCGCACCACTGGCAAATTGGCACATCATTTGCGCGTGATCGTCATTGGTGACCGGCGTGCCGGCGCGGATCTTGTGGACGGTCTCCACCGAGGCGCACAAGCGCTCAATGGGCCCCATTAAGGCGCGCGCTGCATTGATCATATGTGGGGCCAAATCGCCCATCGTGCCATTGGCGTCCCCCTGGGCGCGCCAACCGCCAATCTCGGGATCTGCAAAGAAATCTTCGGTCATCTCGCCGCGAAACCAGGTGATCTGGCCAATGCGACCCTCAGCCACAAACTTGCGGATTTGCTGGCTGGCCGGGGTTCGGATGTAGTTGAACCCCACCATATTGACCACGCCGGCCGCCGCGGCGGCCGCCACCATAGCGCGGCTTTGCTCCAAAGACACACCCAATGGCTTTTCACATAAAACCGGCTTTCCCAAAGCGAAGGCCGCAATGGCAATGTCATGATGGGTCGCTTGTGGTGAGGCGATGACAACAGCTTCAACGGCGGGATCGGCCACCAATTCGCGCCAGTCATGGGTGGCCTTTTCAAAACCATAGGCCTTGCGATAGCGCTCTGCGCTTTCGGGGCTGCTGGCACAGATTGAGATAAGCTCTGGGCGTAAGGCCGTGTCAAAGACACTTGCAACTGCTGCAAAGGCAACGGAATGGGCTTTTCCCATATATCCGCCACCGATAACTCCGATGCCTATTTTACCCATATTCCGACCTTTCAAATGGTTTTGCAACCGGTTGCAAATCCCTGTTATCGCGGAGCCCTAGGCATCGTCAATAGGGCATATTTTGGCAAAGCAACGGCTGTGCTCTGGCCCGCTCAAGACAGCAGGCCAGAGGGGGCGGTTTTACCGCGTATTTTCTGTCAACCGGCGTTTGACATAGGTCTGCACTGTTTCGATCATTGGGTCCATATGGGGATCTTCAAAGAAATGCCCAGCGCCCTCGACTTGCTCATGTGTAATGGTGATCCCTTTTTGCTCATGCAGTTTGCTGACCAAGGAGACTGTATCGGCCGGCGGGGCGACGCGATCGGCCAGGCCATTGATCATCAAGCCGGATGAGGGGCAGGGGGCGAGGAAACTGAAGTCATACATATTGGCCGGCGGGCTTACGCTGATAAAACCGGTTATTTCTGGGCGGCGCATCAACAACTGCATCCCGATCCAGGCGCCAAAGCTGAACCCGGCGACCCAGCAATGTTTCGCATTGGTGTTCATCGACTGCAAATAATCCAATGCAGAGGCCGCATCGCTTAGCTCGCCGACACCAAGATCATATTCGCCTTGTGATCGACCGACACCCCGGAAGTTGAACCGCAAGACTGTAAAGCCCATGTTGTAAAATGCATAATGCAGATTATAGACCACTTTATTGTTCATAGTGCCGCCAAATTGCGGATGCGGGTGCAACACAATGGCGATGGGGGCGTCTTTGGATTTTTGCGGGTGGTAACGGCCTTCGAGGCGGCCTTCTGGGCCTGGAAATATCACTTCGGGCATATCGTTCCTTTGGTGTGTTTTGGCTCTACTCTGGCTTGACCTGCGGTCAGTCTAAGATTAGAACCATTCTAAATCAAATGCGGCGCGCCGCTGTATGACGTGGGTTACGCAACCGAGCGGCCTAGGTCAATTAATTTGAGCGAAATGGGCATGACAAGCCCCATGAAAGTGTGATTTGACATGAAACTTTCGACAAAAGGGCGGTATGGGATGGTGGCCTTGGCGGATTTGGCTTTTTTGGAGGCCGGCGAGCTGGCGTCATTGGCCGATATATCGCGTCGGCAAAATATTTCACTGCCCTATCTTGAGCAGCTCTTTGTCAAATTGCGCCGGGGGAACTTGGTTGTCTCTGTGCGCGGTCCAAACGGGGGATACCGTTTGGCGCGTCCGGCCCATGATATTCGGGTGGTTGAAATTCTTGAAGCGGTAGATGAAACGGTGGATGCCCTGCAAACCGGGGCTGGTGCGTCTGGCGGTGTGTCCGGCAGCCGCGCGCAGAGCGTGACCAATCGCCTTTGGGAGGGATTAAGCGCGCAGGTTTATGTCTATCTGCACCAGACGCGTCTGTCCGATGTGGTCGCCAACACGCTGTCACCATGCCCGGCTGTGCCGAACCTTTTTGAAGTGGTTGATGAGTGATGCAGCGGGTCTATCTTGATCACAACGCCACAAGCCCACTGCGTCCTGAGGCACGGGCGGCGATGATTGCTGCGATGGATGCCCTGGGCAACCCCTCGTCTGTCCATTCCGAGGGGCGCGCGGCCAAAGCCATTGTGGAAAAAGCCCGTGGACAAATTTCTGAGGCCTTTGGCGTCGGCGCCCATGACATTGTGTTTACCGGCAGCGCGACTGAGGCTGCCGCTTTGGCCCTGAAGGATCGCGGCTTTCATGCGGGCGACATAGAACATGATGCCGTCGCCGCTTGGGTGCAGGCCGATTTGCCGCTAAAGACCGGTCAGGTCTGTGTTGCGCAACCCGCAGGGACCGCGCTCCAACTGGCCAATTCGGAAACAGGCATTGTGCAAACCCTGCCAGAGGGATTGGGGTTTTGCGATATGACCCAGGGCTTTGGCAAGCTCCCCTTAGCATTTTCTTGGAGTGGGGCTGACATGGCCTGTGCCTCGGCCCATAAGCTGGGCGGGCCAAAAGGTGTTGGGTGCTTATTGTTGAAACCCGGGGTGGAGGTGGCCGCGCAGGTCCTGGGCGGTGGTCAGGAAATGGGCCGGCGCGCTGGCACGGAAAATATCATCGGTATTGCCGGTTTTGGCGCCGCAGCAGAGGCCAGTGCCCGCGATTTAAGTGCCGGAAAATGGGCGACAATCGAGAAACTTAGAAATATTCTAGAAAAGACACTGGAAGCCAGCGGAAAACCCCTTATTTTAGTTGGGACTGACTCGCCACGCCTGCCCAACACCGCCTGCTTTGCAGCCCCCGGATGGAAAGGCGAGACGCAGGTCATGCAAATGGACCTTGCGGGATTTGCAGTATCGGCCGGCTCGGCTTGCTCGTCAGGCAAGGTCAAGGCCAGCCGCGTTCTGCGGGCGATGGGATATGATGAAGACGTAGCCAGTTCAGCGATCCGCGTATCGCTTGGACTTGAGACCACAGAAGATGAAGTTCAGCAGTTCGCCAAGGTTTGGCTGGCTGCATATGAGCGGTTTTTGGCACGCAAGGCGGCCAGATAGGGAATATGATGGCGATGGATGATGTTCAGGTCAAAGACGGTGTGGATGCCGAAACAGTTGAGGCGGTCAAAGCTCTCTCTGGCACCTATAAATATGGGTGGAATACAGAAATCGAGATGGAATATGCGCCCAAGGGTCTTTCCGAGGATATCGTTCGCTTGATCTCATCCAAAAACGACGAACCGGAATGGATGCTGGATTGGCGCTTGGCGGCCTACCGCCGGTGGCTGGAACTGAAAGAGCCAGATTGGGCCATGGTCGATTATCCGACAATCGACTTTCAAGACCAATATTACTATGCCCGGCCCAAAAGCATGGAAGAAAAACCAAAATCCTTGGATGACGTCGATCCTAAACTTTTGGAAACTTATAAAAAGCTGGGAATTCCGCTGAAAGAGCAGGCTCTTCTGGCGGGTGTCGAGGCTCCCGAAGGGGAACGCCGGGTTGCTGTTGATGCGGTGTTTGACAGCGTATCGGTCGGCACAACCTTTCAAGCTGAGCTGCGCAAGGCGGGGGTGATCTTCTGTTCTATCTCTGAAGCCATTCGTGAGCATCCAGAGCTCGTGCGTCAGTATCTCGGCTCTGTCGTGCCCGTCTCGGACAATTACTATGCAACGCTCAATTCAGCCGTCTTTTCCGATGGGTCTTTCGTCTATATACCGCCGGGGGTGCGCTGCCCTATGGAATTGTCGACCTATTTTCGCATCAATGCGGAAAATACAGGGCAATTTGAGCGCACTTTGATCATCGCCGACAAAGAGTCTTACGTCAGCTACCTCGAAGGCTGCACAGCACCGCAGCGCGATGTGGCACAGTTGCACGCGGCCGTGGTGGAATTGGTGCTGCTCGATGACGCAGAAATCAAATATTCTACAGTGCAAAACTGGTTTCCCGGCGATGAGAACGGCAAGGGCGGGATTTATAATTTCGTAACCAAACGCGCCGATTGCCGCGGCCATCGCTCAAAGGTGATGTGGACCCAAGTGGAAACCGGTTCTGCAGTGACATGGAAATATCCCTCTTGCGTATTGCGCGGCGATGACAGCCAGGGGGAATTTTATTCCATCGCCATTGCCAACAATATGCAACAAGCCGATACCGGCACGAAAATGGTGCATTTGGGCAAAAATACCAAGTCTCGGATTGTCTCAAAAGGCATCAGCGCGGGCAGGGCGCAAAATACCTACCGTGGCTTGGTCTCTATGCATCCGAAGGCCAAAAATAGCCGCAACTATACCCAATGCGACAGCCTTTTGATTGGGGATAAATGCGGTGCGCATACGGTGCCCTATATCGAGGTGAAAAATAACTCCTCTCGGGTTGAGCATGAGGCGACCACTTCAAAAGTTGATGATGACCAGCTCTTTTATTGCCGCTCACGCGGTATGGATGAAGAGGAGGCCGTGGCGCTCGTGGTCAATGGGTTTTGCAAGGAAGTGCTGCAAGCTCTGCCCATGGAATTTGCCATGGAAGCGCAGGCGCTGGTGGCGATTTCGCTTGAAGGGTCAGTCGGATAATAACATCGGCGCGATCTGCGCCTAAACTCATGAGGGCCGCAAAGGCTCGCGGGAATATAAAATGCTAAATATCAAAAATCTACACGTTAAACTTGAAGAAGAAGATAAGCAGATCTTGAAGGGTGTGAACCTGTCCTTGGAGCCTGGCAAAGTGCATGCGATCATGGGCCCGAATGGATCTGGCAAATCGACCCTCTCCTACGTGCTGTCCGGCAAAGACGGCTATGAAGTCACTGACGGCTCTGCACAGCTGGAGGGTGTGGATATTTTGGATATGGAGGCCGAAGAACGCGCGGCAGCCGGTCTATTCCTGGCCTTCCAATATCCTGTTGAGATCCCCGGCGTGGGGAATATGACTTTTTTGCGCACCGCTGTGAATGCCCAGCGCAAATTGCGTGGTGAAGAGGAAATGAGCGCAGGCGAATTCTTGAAAGTCGTGCGGGCCAAGGCCAAGGATCTGAAAATTGACGCTGACATGCTCAAACGTCCCGTAAATGTGGGATTTTCCGGTGGCGAAAAGAAACGTAACGAAATATTGCAAATGGCAATGCTTGAGCCCAAAATGTGTATTTTGGATGAAACAGACAGCGGCCTTGATGTAGATGCGATGAAACTTGTGGCCCAGGGCGTGAACGCTTTGCGCGATGGTAAGCGCACCTTCCTTGTTATCACCCATTATCAAAGGCTTTTGGACCATATCAAACCAGATGTGGTGCATATCATGGCCAATGGCCGCATCATCAAAACAGGCGGGCCTGAGCTGGCGTTGGAAGTTGAAAACAATGGCTATGCGGACCTTTTGGAGGAGATCGCCTAATGGCCGCATCTTCACAACAGACCTTGCCCACCCGCGCACTGCGCGATGCGGATCTCATTGACGGCTCAGGCGCTTGGGCCAAAGAGGCGCGGTTGACGGCCTCTGATCGGGCGCAGGCGGCCGGGTTGCCGCAACGGCGGGATGAATATTGGAAGTACACCCGCCCGGATGCCTTTGTTCAAGCTGATGTCACGCTGCAAGCGTCTCTGCGCAGCAGCTTGGGTCTTTTCGATCAGCGAAACACCATTTCAGTGACGTTTGAAGATGGAAAAATTCAAGCGGCAGCGCTGCCAAACGCGGCGCAGTGCACGCTCGAGAGCTTGGCTTCTGCCTCCATTCTAGATCTGCATTGGGCGCGCGATGTTTACGGGCGCTTGGAAGAGGCAGGACAAAATCCGGTCAAACGGAGTTTGGCCGCTGTGAACACCGCTGTTGCGCGCGATGGGCTGCTGGTCAATGTCACCGGTGCCGTCGAGGCACCCATCCATATCCATGCCACCTCATCGGGCCAAAGTGATGCGATTATTCACCATGTGATCAAAGTGGCCGCTGGCGCAGAGGTCACCCTGATTGAAACCGGGCAATATGGTGCGCGCTCCAATATTGTGTTGGAAGTTGATGTGGCTGATGGAGGCCGCTTCCATCATATTCGTGTGCAAGACGGCAATGAGCGCCACATGCTGACGCATATCTTCGCCAGGATTGGCGCAAAGGCAAGTTTTAAATCCTTTACCCTCACGGCAGGTGGTCAATTGACTCGCAACGAATGCGTCTTGCAGCTGTTGGGCGATGACGCTTCTGTATCTGTGGCCGGGGCCTGTTTGGGGGATGGCGATTTTCATCACGATGACACGGTGTTCATCACCCATGATGCGGTGAATTGTGAAAGCCGCCAGGTGTTCAAGAAGGTCTTGCGCAATGGTGCCGTAGGGGTGTTCCAAGGTAAAATCTTGGTCAAAGCCGGTGCACAAAAAACCGATGGCTATCAGATCAGCCAATCGTTGTTGTTGGATGATGACAGCCAGTTTTTGGCCAAACCAGAGCTTGAAATCTATGCCGATGACGTGGCCTGCTCGCACGGGTCCACCTCCGGGGCGATTGACGCGCAAGCTTTGTTCTATCTGCGCTCGCGCGGCGTGCCGGAGGCCAAAGCCGTGGATCTTTTGACCCTATCTTTTGTGGCCGAAGCGATTGAAGAAATTGAGGATGAAGACTTGGCGCAGGACATTCTCGACCATTTGACAGAAACCCTGTCGGCCCGGTAGCGCGCATGGCTGTGACGCGGGATATTGTGGAGGCGCACCGGCGCCCAAGGCGCGTTATGGCGCGGCTCATGGCTATGGGCGTGCGTGAGGATCGGGCTTTGGCGATGCTCATGGGCTCTTGTCTTTTGTTGTTTATGTCGCAATGGCCCTACCGCGCCCGGCAGGCGCATGAGACCGGCGGAACGCTGACCGATACGATCCAGCATGATGCGGTGGGTTTGATCTTTGTCCTGCCGCTGCTGGCCTATGGTTTGGCGGCGCTCCTGCGTCTGGTGACCCGTGCCTTCGGGGCGAAGGCGGATTTCTATTCCGCTCGATTGGCGCTGTTTTGGTCTCTGTTGGCCAGCAGCCCTGCGGTGGTATTGGCTGGGATGGTCAAGGGCTTCATCGGTCCGGGGCCGGCCAATACGGCCGTGGGCGTGATGTGGCTGATGATTTTCCTGTGGATCTTAATCAACTCCCTTATTGAGGCAGAACAATGAACCTGATCCTTGTGCTTTTGAGGCTAAGTCTGACCAACCCAACGGAAGCGGGGCAGGTATTGGTTGATCTGCGCCTCAATCTCAGCGCGGCCTTTAGCGCTTTTGCGCTTGTTATCATCGGCGCGGTGCTCTTGATGTTCACCCTGTCCGGCTTTCAGGGCGTGACGGTCCTGCCGGGCGTTGCGCCGCTTTCTCCATGGTCTTTGACTGCGATCATGGGGGGCGGCACCCTGGGGCTCGTGTGCTGTATTTGGCTGATCTCTCGAGCTTTCAGTCAAACTGGGCGGTTTGCCGATGGGATATTGGTATTTGCCTGGATCCAGGTGCTGCAAATATTGCTGCACATTGTGCAAACGGCTTTGATGGTGATTTCTGTGACCATCGCCGGGACTGTTGGCCTATTCGCGACAGTTTTGATGTTTTGGATCTTATTTGGTTTGATCAATGCTTGGCTTGACTTGGGGTCCATGTTCAAAGCAGCCCTCTGCTTTGTTCTCGGTTTGGTTGCGCTGTCTCTGGGCGGTGCATTTCTTTTGGTATTCCTCGGATTTGCTCCGGGACAGGTGGCGCTATGAGTTTTGATCTATCCCGTATTCGTGCTGATTTTCCGATCCTGTCGCGACAGGTGAACAATAAGCCATTGGTTTATCTCGACAATGGCGCCTCGGCGCAAAAACCCCAAGTGGTGATCGATGCTGTCACCCAGGCTTACAGCTCTGAATATGCCAATGTGCATAGAGGGCTGCACTATCTGTCCAACTTGGCAACGGACAAATATGAAGCCGTCCGCGGTAAGCTGGCGCGGTTTCTAAATGCAGCGTCAGAAGAGCATATCGTGCTCAATTCAGGCACCACCGAAGGCATCAATCTGGTGGCCTATGGCTGGGCCATGCCGCGCTTCGAGGCCGGAGATGAGATTGTGCTGTCCATTATGGAGCATCACGCCAATATTATCCCATGGCATTTTCTGCGCGAGCGGATGGGTGTGAAACTGACTTGGGTCGATGTGGATATCAACGGTGATCTGGATCCCGAGGCCGTTATTTCCGCAATTGGACCCAAGACAAAGCTCGTGGCCATTACCCAAATGTCAAATGTATTGGGCACGGTGGTGGATGTAAAAACCATCACCCAAGCGGCCCAAGCGCGCGGGGTTGCGGTCTTGGTGGATGGATCACAAGCGGCGGTCCATATGGCGGTCGACGTGCAGGATATCGGCTGTGATTTCTATGCCATCACAGGCCACAAGCTTTATGGCCCAAGCGGCTCTGGGGCCATCTACATCAAACCCGAACGCATGGCTGAAATGCGGCCCTTCATGGGCGGTGGTGATATGATCCGAGACGTCGGCCGCGAAGAGGTCACCTATAATACCCCTCCGATGATGTTTGAGGCCGGAACACCCGGCATTGTCCAGCAAATCGGGCTTGGTGTGGCGGTGGACTATATGATGGGGATCGGTATGGAACAGATCGCCGCCCATGAAGCCTCAATCTGCGCCTATGCGCGTCAAAGGCTCGATGGGCTCAACTGGTTGAACGTCCAAGGGCATTCCGCCGGCAAAGGCGCAATTTTTTCCTTCACCCTCGATGGTGCCGCCCATGCCCATGATATTTCAACAGTTTTGGACAAAAAGGGCATCGCGGTGCGGGCAGGGCATCACTGCGCGCAACCGCTCATGGATCACCTCGCCGTCAGCGCCACCTGTCGTGCCAGCTTCGCCATGTATAACACAAAGGCGGAGGTGGATGCATTGGTTGAGGGCTTGGAGTTCTGCCACGAGCTCTTTGGCTAGGTGAATGCTGCGCGTATAACGGAACATGCTATAGTTTTGCCGAGATTTGGAGCGGGTAACGGGAATTGAACCCGTAACTTAAGCTTGGGAAGCTCGCGTGATACCTTTTCACCATACCCGCGCTGCGCCGATGCCTAGCGGCTTCATGACAAGGGGTCAAGCCGCGATTGACGCCCTTAGCGCCTTCTGCGCCGCCGCCCGCTTGAGGCACTATCCCCGCCACCTGTGTTGAAATTTACATCCGGCAAAGGCACCGCAGATTTCAGCGTTGTGAATGGATCATCGGAATTGGGAATTGCCGAGGCATTGACAAAATGCTCCTGAAACCGTGGCTCAATCGCGGTTTCAATTTTCTCAATTTGGCGCACAATTTGCTCTATTTCAGCCCGCTGCGCTGTGTCAATCAAAGCAATCCGCGCCCCGGATCCCGCAGCATTGCCCGCAGAGGTCACACGGTCAAAGGGGACATCGGGGATCATTCCCAAAACCAGCGCGTGTTTGGGGGAAATATGAGCCCCAAAAGCACCGGCGAGCACAACGCGATCCACTTTATCCACGCCAAATTTATCCATCAAGAGCCGCGCGCCGGAATAGAGAGCAGCTTTGGCCATTTGAATGGCGCGGATATCGGGATTTGTGACGGTGATTTTTGGCCCGCCTTCGGCGCTGCCGTCATACATCACATAGCTGTGGGTGCGCCCGTCTAACACGCAGCGCTCTGTGCCCGTTTGTTCCGCCGACCCGATGAGCCCGGAGGGGTCCAAAATTCCAGCCATACGCATTTCGGCAATGGCTTCGATGATGCCTGAGCCGCAAATGCCTGTGATGCCACTGCTTTTAATGGCCTCCCAAAAACCCTCCTCATCAGACCAAAGCTCGCATCCGATCACGCGGAAGCGGGGATCTTTGCTCACCGGATCAATTTCAACCTTTTCAATGGCCCCTGGTGCCGCGCGCTGCCCCGAGCTGATCTGCGCCCCTTCGAAGGCCGGGCCAGTGGGGGAGGAGCAGGCCAGCACCTTGTCCCGGTTTCCGAGTAAAATTTCCGCATTCGTTCCAACATCCACAACCAGCACTAAATCTTCAGAGCGATTTGGCGCTTCTGAAAGAGCAACCGCGGCGGCATCGGCTCCAACATGGCCGGCAATGCAGGGCAGGATATAGGCGCGGGCGCTGGGGTGGATGTTGATGTCTAACTGATGGGCAAATAAGCGCAGGGCGTTGGACGTGGCCAAAGCGAAGGGCGCTTGCCCAAGCTCAAAAGGGTCTATTCCCAGGAAAAGATGGTGCATCACGGGATTGCAAACAAAGACGGCATCCATGATCAAGCTCTTGTCAATCTCCGCTTCAGCCGAAATTTGGGTGAACAATGCGTCCATACCGTCGCGCACAGCCCGGGTCATTTCCTGATCACCACCCGGGTTCATCATCGCATAGCTGACCCGGCTCATCAGATCCTCGCCAAACCTGATTTGCGGGTTCATCAATCCAGAGGAGGCGACAACTTCACCGGTGCGCAGATCGCACAGATGCGCGGCGATTGTGGTTGATCCAAGATCCACAGCCATGCCGTAGATTGTGCCCTCATAGAGCCCCGGCCACAGATGGATGATCTGCGGGTCGCTGCCGGCATCCGCATGGTGAACCGCGCAGGTCACTGTCCAACCGCCCTTGCGAAGAATTGGCTGCATCTGCGGCAGAATGCTGAAATCTGCCTGCACGTTACGCAGTTGCCACTGGCTTTCCAGGGCCGCAACCAAGCGCTCTAAATCTCCCGATGGGTTGTGCATATCGGGTTCTTCCACCTCGACATAGTAGATCCGTGTCGAAGGGTTCAGCGTAATGTCGAGCACCTCTGCGCGTTTGCGAACCACTTGTTTGTGCACTTGGCTTTCAGGCGGCACGTCAATCACGATATCGCCCTGAACCGTGGCTTGACAGCCAAGGCGGCGACCATCGATCAAGCCGCGTTTGTCTTTGTAGCGCTGCTCAACCGAATTCCATTCGGACAGCGCGCCTTCGGCGACTGTGACCCCGTGTTTTGAAAATTCTCCATAGCCCGGTGTGATCTGGCATTTGGAACAAATGCCGCGACCGCCGCAAACCGAGTCGAGATCCACGCCCAATTGCCGGGCTGCGGTGAGGATCGGTGTGCCGGTTTCGAAACGTCCACGTTTGCCTGAGGGGGTGAACAGCACCAGATGCTCTTGTGTCATGGGGAACCTTTAAAGAAAAACTTGCGCTTAACTTACTGCGCTTCAGCGAAGGGTAAAGAGCGGGAACGGCTGAAAATGGTCAATCCGCGGCAGATCGGGTTAATTCACGAGCCGGGCATCGGCATTTAGCCGACAAAAAGCCCGGAGGCTGTGCCATGATGACCCGAATGAGCATTAATCTACCCAACCCCCTTTCGGTTTACGTCAACCCATGCGATAGGAAAGCGCCAAGTGATACCTGCTCTAGGAGGACTCCCATGGAGATTCGCGAGGCTTTAACTTTTGACGATGTTTTGTTGGTACCGGCTCAGTCTTCGGTCTTGCCCTCCACGGCAGATACCCGCACGCAGGTCACAAAATCCATCCGATTGAACATTCCGCTGCTGTCATCGGCCATGGACACGGTGACAGAAGCGCGCATGGCGATTGCCATGGCGCAATCGGGCGGCATGGGGGTTATCCATCGCAATCTCGATCTGGACGAGCAAGCGCGGCAAGTCCGGCGGGTCAAACGATTTGAAAGTGGGATCGTCTATAACCCCGTCACTCTGACGCCGGAGCAAACCCTTGCTGATGCGAAAGCCTTGCAAGAACGTTACCGCGTGACCGGTTTCCCAGTGGTGCAGGATGGCCGCGTTGTCGGCATTGTGACCAACCGCGATATGCGCTTCGCCACAGATCCCAAAACACCGGTTTCCGCTATGATGTCGACTGAAAACCTTGCAATCTTGCAAGAACCAGCCGATCCGCGTGAAGCCAAGCAATTGATGGCGGCGCGGCGGATTGAAAAACTGCTTGTGACAGACAGTGCAGGCAAATTGACCGGACTGTTGACGTTAAAAGATCTTGAGCAAGCCGTCTTGAACCCAAGTGCCTGTAAGGACGACTTAGGGCGCCTACGCGTGGCTGCGGCCAGTACCGTTGGGGATGCGGGTTTTGAGCGCACGATGGCGCTGATCGAAGCGGGCGCAGATATGGTTGTGATCGACACGGCGCATGGGCACTCCGAAGGGGTGGCTTTGGCGGTGGCGCGGGCGAAGGAAGTGGCTGGAAAGACCCAAATCATCGCCGGTAATGTTGCCACGGCGGCGGCGACCACCACTTTGATTGAGGCGGGCGCAGATGCGATTAAAGTTGGTATTGGTCCAGGCTCAATCTGCACAACGCGGATGGTTGCAGGCGTGGGTGTGCCGCAATTGACGGCGATTATGGACTGCGCAAGCGCCGCCCTTCCGCATGATATTCCGGTCATTGCGGATGGCGGCATTAAGTTTTCCGGCGATTTTGCCAAAGCCATTGCGGCAGGGGCCTCTTGTGCCATGGTTGGGTCTATGATTGCCGGCACCGATGAAAGCCCCGGCGAGGTCATCCTTTACCAAGGTCGTAGCTTTAAATCCTATCGCGGCATGGGCTCTCTGGGCGCAATGGCGCGCGGCTCTGCGGATCGATATTTCCAAAAAGATGCCGCCAGCGATAAGTTGGTTCCCGAGGGAATTGAAGGGCAAGTGCCCTATAAGGGCGCGGCAGGAACAGTATTGCACCAATTGGTTGGCGGTCTGCGCGCGGCCATGGGGTATACGGGATGCGCGAGCGTGGATCAGATGCGCAAAAATTGTAGCTTTGTGAAAATCACCGGCGCAGGATTGAAGGAAAGTCATGTGCATGACGTTCAAATCACCCGCGAAAGTCCGAACTATCGGGTCGGCTGATGACACCCGGCGCCCGCGTTGCGGCACAGATTGATATACTCGAGGCTATTCTATCTGGGGTGCCGGCAGAAAAGGCTCTGACCAATTGGGCGCGGGGCAATCGTTTCGCAGGGTCAAAAGATCGGGCTGCATTGCGCGATTTGGTCTTTCAAGCGCTGCGCTGCCGCCGATCAGCTGGCGCCTGGCCGGCGCCGCAATCTGCGCGGGCCTGGGCCATTGGGACGCTGCGCGCCCATGGCGAAGATCCAAATGAATTTTTTACCGGAATAGCGCATGCGCCAGCGGCATTGTGTGCTGACGATGTCACGCCGGCTCCCTCAGACCGCGATCGTTTGGATCTGCAAGATTGGGTGATCGACCTGTTAACCCAGCAATATGGAGCCGAGCAAACTGCAAAGATTGGCGCGGTCCTGCGACATCGCGCACCAATTACGCTGAGGGTAAACTTACAAAAGACGACGCGGGCCCAGCTCCAGGCGGAATTGGCCAAGGCCGAGATTGAAACAACCCCCAATTTGGCCTCTGATACGGCGCTGACCATCTTAAGCAATCCGCGCCGCGCCGTGCTTCAACCTTGTTTTGAACAGGGTTGGTTTGAGCTGCAGGACGCGGCGTCTCAGGCCGTGGCGGATGCTATTGCACTCAATGGACGGGTTTTGGATTACTGTGCCGGGGGCGGTGGCAAGTCCTTGGCCCTGGCAGCGCGCAGCGGCTCGAAGATCTTTGCTCATGATATTTCAACCGCGCGTATGGCAGAAATAGCACCGCGGGCGGCGCGTGGTGGGCATGACATTGAGGTCATAGCGCCGCAAGATTTGGCAAAATCGGCAAAATTTGAGACTGTGGTGTGTGATTTACCCTGTTCGGGCAGCGGGGCGTGGCGCCGATCTCCGGAAGGTAAATGGAGCCTTACACCAAAGGACCTGGAGGCATTTGTGCGGCTTCAACGGGATATCATTGCCAAATCCATAACATATTTGGCGCCAAATGGATGTCTCGCTTTGATCACTTGCTCGATTTTTGAGGCCGAAAATCAAGGGCAGCGGCAGTTTGTCAGCGAAAATTTCCCGGATTTAACCTTTTGCAGCACAGAGCAATATTTACCCAGTGCAACGCAGGATGGGCTCTATTTGGTTATCTTTAAGAAAGGTATTTGAGCGCGGGCTTTGCTGTGGTAATTAATAATCAATTAACCAATTTTTTGTATGTGTCGCATTGGAATTTTTATCAACGAGCGCACGATTTAAATGAAAAATATTTTACGAATATTTGACGCCTGGCACCATTCTTTCGCCCTTGTTAGTTTCTGTGTTTCCGTTGCTTTTTTAATTGTTTTAACTGGGTTTCTGCGCACAGGGCATTGGCTTTTGGTTCTCGCACTCTCGATCGTGATATGCGCGGCTGGCTTGGCTTGTTTTTGGGTGGTGCGCTATCTTGCAGATTTGCGGCGCTCAGCAATATTGGCGCAAACCTATGAAAATTGTGACTATGGCGTGGTGATCAGCGGGCTGGACGGCGGGGTGACACAGGTGAACCGCGCGGCAAAAGAGCAAGGGTTTTCCATTGAGCCCGGTTCCATCGATCGCGTGTTGCCAAAAGCTTATGGGGATCTCGCGCCAAAACTGGAAAGTTTGATGCGCCGGGCTGTCACGAAAGGTTGGGCACAAGATTGTGTGACCATCGGCGGTCAGGGCCTTACGCTTGATCTGTGCCGATCTGCCGGGCAATTGGTTTGGAGTTTCAAACCCATTGTTCCACGGGGGGCGCGCGAGGGCATTGCACAACCCTCTGTTGCAATGGCCCGAATGAACGGAGATCGCATTGTCACAGATGTCAATGCGGCTTTCCGAGCCCTGTTCGGTGAAACGCCCCGTTGGATTGATGTTTTGGCCAATGGCAACCGCGTGCTGCGCAATCAAGTGCAACAACTCAAAACCTTGGACGGCGAGCGCAATTTTCATGTGTTGGATCATTGGCCCAGTGATGAAACGGAAGAGTTGTATTTCTTTCCTGTAACCGATGAACAGCAGGTCTCGACCCAAAGTTATTGGGACCTGTTTGAGCATCTCTCGGTCCCTTTGATAAAACTCTCAACCAAAGGGGGTATCAAAAGCGTAAATGCCGCGGCGCGCAGTTTGTTTGGCAAGAAAATCAATATTGGCCATGACATCACCGAAGTTTTTATTAGCAATCAGCAATCGCTCCTGGGATGGATTTCAGACGTATCTGAGGGAAAAATTTGGAATAAATCCATTGTTTTACAAATCCCAGGCACCAAATCGGGGACAGTGTTTCAGGCCGCATTAAGCCGGGTGTTTGATGGGCAAGAGCATGTCTTAATCGCGGCGTTTTCCGACGTCACGGCTTTAAAGTCTCTTGAGCGGCAATTTGTGCAAAGCCAGAAGATGCAAGCAATTGGCCAGCTTGCCGGAGGTGTGGCGCATGACTTCAACAATTTGTTAACTGCGATTTCCGGTCACTGTGATCTACTTCTATTGCGCCATGATAAAAATGATCCTGATTTCAGTGATCTGATGCAAATCCATCAGAATGCCAATCGGGCCGCAGCGTTGATTGGGCAATTGCTGGCTTTCTCACGCAAGCAGAACCTACAGGTGAAACTGCTCAATATTCGTGAAATTATCTCTGACTTGGCGCATTTGTTGGATCGTTTGGTGGGCGAGAAAGTAAATCTCTTGCTGTACCATGGCACGAAACTTCCCATGGTGCGGGCGGACAAGCGGCAATTGGAACAGGTGTTAATGAACCTTGTGGTGAATGCGCGCGATGCAATGGTCGAGGGGGGCGATGTTGTCATCCGCACGCAATCTGAAACCTTTGACAAGGCGCAAGAGCGCGACAGTGCGGTGATCCCAGCGGGAGAGTATGTGAAGATTCAAGTGGAAGATTTTGGCTCGGGCATACCCCCCGAACACCGCCAGAAAATATTTGAACCGTTTTTCACCACGAAACGCACGGGCGAGGGGACCGGTTTGGGGCTATCGACGGTCTATGGAATTGTTAAACAGTCCAATGGGTTTATCTTTGCAGAAAGCGAGATCGGCAAGGGCACGGTTTTTGATGTGCTGATCCCGGCAGTTGATCGGCGCGCCAAACAGAAGGAACAAAAATTGATAGCAGAGGTCGTGTCACAGCCAACACAAGGCGAACAAGTTGTGCTTCTGGTGGAGGATGAGGCACCCGTGCGCGCCTTTGCTTCGCGGGCGCTGCGGATCAAGGGTCTCACCGTTTATGAAGCCGATTGCGCCGAAGCCGCGTTGAAAATTCTCGAAGATAAGTCATTGAAAATCGATGTATTCGTGACCGATGTGGTGATGCCGGGGCTGGATGGCCCAACCTGGGTGCGGCTTGCGCTCATGGACCGGCCCGGGACGCGTGTCGTCTTTGTCTCGGGATATGCTGAGGATGCGTTTGACAAACAACAATCTGAAATTGAGGGCTCCGTGTTCTTGCCGAAACCTTTTTCACTTAACGATCTGACCCAAGCCGTTCTGGATGTCGTGGTGCCAGCATCATAGGGCGAGCGCTAGATAGAAGCGTCTTGCCAGAGTTGAAATTCGCCCGCATGGATCTTCCGGTATTGTGCCTCCAAGTCTGGGTCCAACGGTGCCGGGCCGATGGCCGCTTGATTGAGCCACGGCAGATCCAGTTCCAATTCCAAACGGTTCTCGAGGAATTTGCAGGCCAAATCCATTTGCTCATATTGAAACAGATGCGTGATCGGCCCGCCGCTGCCTCCAGGTGACAAAAAACGCGTTTGGCAACCGACTTGGGCAAAGGGCGGGGGATCGTCTGACATCGCCTCACGCACAAATTGGTCAAAACTGATATGACAGGTCGAGGTGGGCAATAGGGCCATAGAATTGCGGGCCCTATACCGATACCAACTGCGCAGCCAGCTAATCGGCTCACGGATCAGCGCAAAGGTTTCTGGATCCTGCCCAGTGGTGAGCTGCAACAAAGGTCGCACGAAGCGATTATACCGGTAGAGCGGTAAATGCTTCATTTCTGGCGGATTGCCGAATCTACCATCGGCCTCTTGTCCCAAAGCCACTTCTAAAGCCGTTGATCCCGTTTTAGGCACGGCCAGGAGAACAAGGTTATAGCGCGAAAATATCAGCATTAATCTTTTAAATTCATATGTGTTTCACGAATTTTTAAAGATTATTGCTAAGAATAAAAGACAAATTTGTAGAAAAATCTTGATTTGTTCTCCTTTTGGTCCGATAAAAAGAACAAGAAGCGAACATTACATCATTGTCCCCCCGTCTCGGGTGTGGAATAAGGAGCGTGAAACAATGGCAACGGCAGATTTACTCACAATGGCACCAAAAACAGGCGACCGTCAAAAGGCGCTAGACAGCGCTTTGGCACAAATCGAACGTCAGTTCGGCAAAGGTTCAATCATGACATTGGGCGAGGGCGCAGTCATCCCCGGGATTGAGTCGACCTCCACCGGCTCCATCGGCCTAGATATTGCTCTTGGCATTGGCGGTCTGCCCAAGGGGCGGATCATTGAGATCTACGGCCCAGAGTCCTCGGGCAAAACAACTTTGACCCTGCATTGCGTGGCGGAAGAACAGAAAAAGGGGGGCGTCTGCGCATTTGTCGATGCAGAACATGCGCTTGATCCACTCTATGCGCGTAAACTTGGCGTAAATCTGGAAGAGCTGCTGATCTCGCAGCCTGACACAGGCGAGCAGGCATTGGAAATCACAGACACTTTGGTACGCTCAGGCGCGGTTTCCATGGTGGTGGTTGATTCTGTCGCTGCTTTGACCCCGAAATCGGAGTTGGAAGGCGATATGGGCGATGCACAGGTCGGCGCACAGGCCCGGTTGATGAGCCAAGCCATGCGCAAACTGACCGGCAGCATCAGCAAATCAAACTGTATGGTTATTTTTATCAACCAAATTCGGATGAAGATTGGCGTTATGTTTGGCAGCCCGGAAACCACAACCGGCGGCAATGCCTTGAAGTTCTACTCATCGGTGCGATTGGATATTCGCCGGATTGGTGCTTTGAAGGATCGCGACGAGGTCGTGGGCAATGCCACCCGCGTCAAAGTCGTGAAAAACAAAGTGGCCCCGCCCTTTAAACAGGTTGAATTTGACATCATGTATGGTGAGGGCATCTCCAAAATGGGCGAGCTGATTGATCTTGGTGTCAAAGGCGGCTTTGTCGAGAAATCCGGCAGCTGGTATAGCTATGGTGATGAGCGTATCGGCCAAGGCCGTGAGAATGCAAAAGTCTTCTTGAGTGAAAACAAGGCTATGGCCTATGATATTGAAGCTAAAATCCGTGAATCTCACGGGTTGAAGTTTGAACGGCCTACCGATGTAGAGGGGCCAAGCTCAAAAGATGAGGACAATGTGATCGACCTCTAGGGTGGCCCGCGCCCTCAGTTAATAGACAAAGTTAGATAAAACACCCCGGCGCAGGAAGCTCCGGGGTGTTTTGCTTTGCCGTGGACACTTGTGGAAAGGAAAGGTAAGTCTTCGGGCAACCCCAATTTACAAGGTTTTTGCGAAGAAATGCCCACGCTCAATGATATCCGCTCCACGTTTTTGAACTATTTTGACCGCCAGGGTCATCGTGTTTTGCCATCTAGCCCCTTGGTGCCGCGCAATGATCCCACACTGATGTTTGCCAACTCAGGTATGGTGCAATTCAAAAACCTTTTCACGGGCGTTGAAACGCGCGATTACACGCGGGCCACCACCGCACAAAAATGCGTGCGCGCCGGCGGCAAACATAATGATCTGGACAATGTGGGCTACACCGCCCGCCATCACACCTTCTTTGAGATGATGGGCAATTTCAGCTTTGGGGATTATTTCAAGGAAGAGGCCATTCTCTTTGCTTGGGAGGTCATCACAAAAGAGCTATGTATTCCCAAGGAAAAACTGGTTGTCACCGTCTATCATGATGATGATGAGGCCGTGGCCCTTTGGAAGAAAATTGGCGGATTTAGTGATGATAAAATCATCCGCATCGCCACGGATGATAATTTTTGGATGATGGGGCCGACCGGTCCTTGTGGCCCCAGCTCAGAGATTTTCTACGATCACGGGGATCACATCTGGGGCGGCCCTCCCGGCAGCCCGGATGAAGATGGTGACCGATTTGTCGAAATCTGGAACCTGGTCTTTATGCAATATGAGCAGTTTGAAGACGGCACGCGCAAAGCCTTGGCCGCACAGTCCATCGACACCGGCATGGGCATTGAGCGGGTTGCGGCATTGTTGCAAGGCACGAATGACAATTACGCCACGGATTTGGTGCGCAATCTGATTGAGGCCTCAGCGCAGGCGACCTCTTCGGATCCGGACGGCCCGCATAAGACCCACCACCGGGTGATTGCAGATCACCTGCGCTCAACATCCTTTCTGATTGCCGACGGGGTTTTACCCTCCAAGGATGGGCGTGGCTATGTGCTGCGGCGGATCATGCGCCGTGCAATGCGTCATGCGCATTTGATCGGCGCGGCGGATCCTTTGATGCATCGTTTGGTGCCTGCTTTGGTGCAGCAAATGGGGGCGGCCTATCCTGAATTGGTTCAGGCCCAATCGATGATTGAAGAAACTTTGTTGCAGGAAGAAACCCGTTTCCGCACCACTTTGGACCGGGGTTTGCGCCTGTTGGAAGATGAGGTTGGCGATCTGCCGCAGGGCGGCGCCTTGCCTGGCGCCACCGCCTTTAAGCTCTATGACACTTTCGGCTTCCCACTTGACCTGACGCAAGATGCTCTGCGTGAGAAAGGCCTCTCGGTCGATACGGATGGCTTTGACAGCGCGATGGCCGCTCAAAAAGCCAAAGCCCGTGCTGCTTGGGCAGGCTCGGGTGAAATGGCCGATGATACGATTTGGTTTGACGTGCTGGACAACCATGGCGCGACAGATTTTCTGGGCTATGACACCGAACAAGCTGAAGGTCAGATCGTGGCGCTCGTGCAGGATGGCGGGCAAGTGGACCGTGCTGACGCGGGCGCTGTTGTGCAAATTGTACTCAACCAAACGCCTTTCTATGCGGAAAGCGGCGGTCAAATCGGTGACCGTGGAGAGATCGTGACCGAGAGCGGCATTCTTGAGGTCACCGATTGCCGCAAAACTGCGGATCTGTTCATTCACATGGCCAAAGTCACGAAAGGCTTTGTTGGAATGGGGCAGGCCGCTGAGCTCATAGTCGCGTCGGAACGCCGTGCGCGTATTCGTGCAAATCATTCCGCAACCCATCTGTTGCATGAAGCTCTGCGCCGGGCACTGGGTGATCATGTGGCGCAACGCGGGTCACTGAACGCAGATGACCGCCTGCGGTTTGACTTCAGCCATGGGCAAGCGCTTACGGCCGCGCAGTTGCAACAGGTGCAAAGCGAAGTAAACGCCTTCATCCGGCAAAACAGCACGGTTGAGACTCGCATTATGACACCTGACGATGCGCGCGCCCTGGGGGCCCAAGCGCTCTTTGGCGAAAAATATGGCGATGAGGTTCGGGTGGTTTCTATGGGGCATTTGCCCGGCTCTGGCAAAGGATCGGGGCAAGACACCTACAGCTTGGAGCTTTGCGGCGGCACCCATGTGCGCCAAACTGGAGATATCGGCGGATTCGTCTTGCTGAGCGATGGGGCCTCCTCGGCCGGGGTGCGGCGCATTGAGGCGCTGACCGGAGTGGGCGCAGAACATCACATTCAACAACAAATGGCTGCAATGGCCGCGGCTGCGAATGTTTTGAAAGTCCAGCCGACAGAGATCGCCGACCGCGCGCAACAGCTTCTCGAGGAGCGCAAAGCTTTGCAGAACGAAGTGGCCAACCTGCGCCGCGAGCTTGCATTGTCTGGTGGCACCGAGGCCGCAGCCGCAGATCCGATTTCCATCGGTGGAAAGGCCTTCCTTGCACAGGTTTTGCAAGGGGTAACGGGCCGCGATTTGCCAGCTTTGGTGGATGCGCATAAAGCAAAGATGGGCTCCGGTGTGGTCTTGCTGATCGCGGATACAGATGGCAAGGCCGCGGTGGCCGCGGGCGTCACGGGTGATTTGACCGAGCAAATCTCTGCGGTGGATATCGTTAAAACTGTTGTTGCAACCCTTGGCGGCAAGGGCGGCGGTGGCCGGGCTGATATGGCCCAGGGCGGCGCAAAATCGACCCAAGATTCAGACGCCGCAATTTTAGCCGTCAAAACACTCTTAGAGGAGTAAGAAAAGATGCCAAAAGCTCTCTGGATTGCCCATGTCAACGTTTTGGACGCGGAAAAACTTGCCGCCTACGCCAGCGCCGCCACGCCCGTCATTGCCTCATACGGCGGAGTGTTTTTGGCCCGCGGTGGTGCCTATGAGCAATTGGAAGGCCCGGATCATACGCGCAATGTCGTGGCGCAGTTCCCCAGCCTACAGGCCGCGCATGATTGCTACCACTCCGAGGGTTATCAAGCGGCAATTAAATTGGGAGAGGGCGGGTTTCAGCGCTCATTGATGATTGTGGAAACCATCGACTGATCGCGGATTGAACCGGGTATAGGCTTAAGAATAAAAAGGGATGCAGATGAAACTCTGCATCCCTTTTTGCTGTTTATGCGCTGCGTGAGGCGCGTTTGCGCTCATGTGGATCAAGGTGGATCTTACGCAAACGAATGGCATTTGGCGTGACTTCTACCAGCTCGTCATTGTCGATATAGGCGATGGCCTCTTCCAGAGACATTTTGATTGGCGTGGTCAGGCGCACTGCTTCATCGGTTCCGCTGGCCCGCACGTTCGTCAATTTCTTACCTTTAAGCGGATTCACCTCAAGGTCGTTTTCGCGGTTGTGCTCGCCGATAATCATGCCTTGGTAGACATCCTCTTGGCTGCCGATGAAGAATTTACCGCGGTCTTCAAGGTTAAAGATCGCATAGGGCACAGAGACCCCATTCTCCATGGAGATCAATACGCCAGCGCGACGGCCTGGGATTGCGCCTTTGTGCGGCGCCCAGGTGTGAAATACGCGGTTCAAAACGCCCGTGCCGCGGGTGTCGGTCATGAATTCGCCTTGATAGCCGATCAGGCCGCGCGACGGCACATGCGCGATGATGCGCGTCTTGCCGGCCCCTGCGGATTTCATCTCTGCCAAGTCACCCTTACGAAAGCCGGTCAGCTTTTCAATCACAACACCAGAATATTCTTCATCCACATCGACGGTCACTTCTTCGATGGGCTCTAGGCGCTGGCCATCCTCTTCTTTGAACAAAACCCGCGGGCGGCTGATAGACAGCTCAAAACCTTCACGGCGCATGTTCTCGATCAGTACACCCATTTGCAACTCGCCGCGGCCGGCGACCTCAAAGGCCTCGCCGCTCGGCGTATCTGTCACACGGATCGCCACATTGGTTTCCGCTTCTTCCATCAAACGCTTGCGGATCACCCGGCTTTGCACTTTTTTACCGTCACGGCCGGCCAGGGGGCTGTCATTGATCCCAAAGGTCACCGATATGGTGGGGGGATCAATCGGCAAGGAGGGCAGGGCCTCGTTGATTTCAGGTGCGCAGATGGTGTCTGCAACGGTGGCTTTGGTCATGCCAGCCAGCGACACGATATCGCCCGCCACGGCCTCATCAATCGCGGTCTGCGATAGGCCGCGGAATGCGAGAATTTTTGTGCAGCGGAACTGCTCAATCTTGCTGCCATCCCGAGATAGGGCCTTCACGGAGTCCCCAGCTTTGAGGCGGCCCGTTTCGACCCGCCCGGTCAGAATGCGGCCAATGAATGGATCCGCTCCAAGCGTCGTCGCCAGCATGGAAAAGGGCTCATGGGCTTTTTCTGCCTGTTTGGGGGATTTCACGTGGCGCACGATCAACTCGAACAAAGCAGAAAGATCCTTACGCGGCCCGTCCAGCTCCTCATCTGCCCAGCCAGCTCGACCAGAGGCATAGAGAACCGGGAAGTCCAATTGCTGCTCATTGGCATCCAGTGACGCAAAGAGATCAAAACACTCATCTAGGGCGCGGTCAGGTTCACCATCGGGCTTGTCCACTTTATTGACCACCACAATCGGGTTCAGGCCAAGCGCCAGCGCTTTGGAGGTGACAAATTTGGTCTGAGGCATTGGGCCTTCTGCCGCGTCCACCAACAAGACGACGCCGTCCACCATAGACAGGATGCGTTCCACCTCGCCGCCGAAATCCGCGTGACCTGGCGTGTCAACGATATTGATCCGCGTGCCCTGCCATTCGACCGAAGTCGCCTTGGCCAGGATGGTGATGCCCCGCTCTCGTTCCAAGTCATTGCTGTCCATGGCCCGTTCGGTCGTGGCTTGATTTTCCCGGTAGGTGCCGGATTGCTTTAACAGCTCATCCACCAAAGTGGTTTTGCCGTGGTCAACGTGTGCGATGATCGCGATATTACGAAGGTCCATTGGGTGCCTCTTCCTTGCTCACCGCGCCGCCTATACTGCGGCGCGGCGAAAGGAAAGAGCTACTTTTCAGGGATCAAGCCTTTCGGCGCAAATCTGAGTACCAAGATCAATATTAACCCCATGGTCAAAAGGCGCATATGGGCCACTGAGTCCAGCAAATGCAGCCGCAAAACATTGTCTTCTGCCATGCCCGAGGTCAGGATCTGCATCAAGATCGCCCCCATTGGTTCGACTTGGACCCAAAGGAAAAAGATCAAAAATCCCCCTAAGACTGACCCGAAATTATTGCCTGAACCGCCCACAATCACCATCACCCACACCAAAAAGGTGAAGCGCAGCGGCTGGTAGGAGGAGGGGGTCAACTGGCTGTCGAGCGTGGTCATCATGGCGCCGGCCACGCCGCAAATGGCCGAGCCAAGGATGAAAATTTGCAAATGCCGCGCTGTGACATTTTTTCCCATCGCTTCAGCGGCTTCCTCATTGTCTCTAATCGCCCGCATCATGCGGCCCCATGGGCTGGCGAGGGCCAGTTGTGCCAAAATGAGGACAATGACCAAAACAATCGAAAACAAACCGGCGTATCCCAGCTTTACAACAATCGAAGAGGAGGTGACCGGATCAAGCCCAAGCGCAGTGGTGTGTTCAATAAACCCGGCACTTTCTTGCAGCTCAATTTCATAGGGCACCGGGCGGGGCAGGCCGATCACGTTCTTCACACCGCGCGACAGCCAATCTTCGTTTTTCATCACTGCAATGATGATTTCTGAAATCCCAAGCGTGGCAATGGCGAGATAATCGGAACGCAGACCCAGAGCGGTTTTGCCAATGAGCCAGGCGACACCAGCCGCCAAAAGTCCGCCGACAGGCCAGGAGATCAATGTCATAAAGCCCCAGTCTTTGTAGCTAGCGCCGCCAAAGTTCAATCCACCGAGATAGCCGGTGCCGGCTGCATCAACGGCTTCCACCGCGGCCACGCCGCCATCAAAGACCGCGCGATAGATAAAGAAGCCACCGATTAAAATGGCTATGGTGGTAAGGGTTCTTGCCCGTCCTGCGGCCATACGCAGTTGCACTAGGATTGCAGCGGTCACCGTGGCCGCGCCCAAACTCAAGCCGAGAATGACTCGAAGCCCGCCCGCGGCCCAGGCCTCAGTTGTTGGGGGCATCGAGATTAAAACAGCTGCGAGGCCGCCCAGCGCCACAAATCCCATAATGCCGACGTTAAACAAACCGGCAAACCCCCATTGTAGGTTGACCCCCAGCGCCATGATCGCTGAAACCAATCCCATATTGAGGATGAAAAGCGCTGTGTTCCAGCTTTGAACAAAGCCCGTGCCCAAAATGAGGCAGGCCACCAGAAAAAACAGACCGATGTTCTTGTAATTAATGGTCATACGGATTTCCCCTTAAACAATCCGGTCGGGCGGAACAGCAATACGATAATCAGTATCGTGAAACTCACAGCGAATTTATAATCCGTCGACAGGAGCTGGACCAAAGTATCGGGCTCTAAACGATCCGGCAGAAGGTAGCCGAGAACCTTTTTGAGCGGGTAGGTGATGAGAACCTCTGAGAACGCAATAACAAAGCCCCCGGCAATGGCCCCCACAGGATTTCCCAAGCCGCCCACCACCGCCGCGGCAAAGATGGGCAAAAGAAGTTGCAGGTAAATGAAAGGCTTGAAGGATTTATCTAATCCATAGAGCGCCCCGGCGGTTGCGGCCAGACCCGCAACGATGAGCCATGTTACCATCACCACCCGGTCGGGGTTGATGCCCGAGAGCAGCGCCAGATCCTCATTGTCCGAAAACGCGCGCATGGATTTCCCCGTGCGGGTGCGGTTGAGAAACCAAAACAATGCGACGACCACAATTACGGCTGTGACAATGGTAATGCCCTGGGTGGTCTTAAAGGCCAAACCCTCTGAAAGCCCTGTGAGTTTTTTGAACTCCCGCGCAGATATGATGAATCTCTCACCATCGGAAAACCTTTGATCATTTGGCCCAATGATAAAGCGCACCAAGCCGTTCATCACAAACATCACCCCCATGGAAACGATGACCAATATGACCGGCGCCGCTTTTTGTTGCCGGTAAAACCGATAGACCAGCCGGTCCGTGGTCAGCAATAGGGCGGCTGTGGCGGCGATACCAAAGGGAATGGCCAAAAGCGCCGTCGGCAGCGGGCCAAGCGAGATGCCCCAGCCTTGAAACAGCCAGGTCACCAGAATGGTCACCATAGCGCCAAAGGCCATCGTGTCCCCATGGGCAAAGTTGGAAAACCGCAAGATGCCATAAATCAAAGTCACACCAAGCGCGCCAAGGGCCAATTGGCTCCCATAGGCGAGGGCAGGGATCAGGACATAATTGGACAGCACGACCAATGCATTCAAAAGATCAATCATCGCCTAACCCCCCAAGAAAGATTTGCGCACATCAGCATTGGCCAAAAGCGCCGCGCCTGTGTCGGTGAATCGATTTGCGCCTTGCACCAGCACATAGCCGCGATCGGCGATCTCCAACGCTTGCCGGGCGTTTTGCTCAACCATTAAGATCGAGATGCCCGTGCGGGCAACCTCGATGATCCGGTCAAAGAGCTCATCCATCACAATAGGCGAAACGCCAGCCGTGGGCTCATCAAGCATCAAAACCTTAGGCTGCGTCATCAAGGCCCGGCCAACTGCCACCTGCTGGCGTTGCCCGCCGGACAGCTCGCCGGCCGCCTGTTTGCGTTTGTCGCGCAGAATGGGAAAGAGATCAAAAATCTGCTCCATCGTCACGCGGATATCATCGCGGCGCAGGAAGGCGCCCATTTCTAGATTTTCTTCAACGGTCAGGGAGGTGAAGATATTTGAGGTTTGCGGCACAAAGGCCATGCCTTTGGCCACGCGGTCCTGCGGCGAAAGATGGGTGATGTCCTCACCATCCAAGCGCACAGAGCCCTTGTGAATGTTGAGCATGCCGAAAACGGCCTTCATCGCAGTGGATTTGCCGGCGCCATTGGGGCCGACGATCACGGCAATCTCACCGGGGTTCACCGCGATGGTGCAGTCGTGCAAAATATCGGCGCCCCGGCCATAGCCGCCGGTCATCGACTCGCCGATCAAGAAGGGTTCGGTCATTCTGCTGCGCCTTTATTTTTTAGTCCGGTGCCAAGATAGGCTTCAATCACCTGTTCATTGGCCTTAATTTCGTCAATTGTGCCCTCTGCCAGCACCTTGCCCTCAGCCATGACAATCACCGGATCGCAGAGGCGGCCGATGAATTCCATGTCATGCTCAATCATGCAAAACGTATAGCCCCGCTCTTTGTTGAGCCGAACGATCGCATCACCGATGGTATTGAGGAGCGTGCGGTTGACCCCCGCGCCGACTTCATCAAGAAACACGATCCGCGCGTCCACCATCATCGTGCGGCCCAGTTCAAGCAATTTTTTCTGTCCACCGGAGAGGTTGCCAGCTTTCTCATCACGCAGATGATCGACGGTTAAAAATTCCAAAACCTCATCGGCTTTGGCTTGCAGCGCGCGCTCTTCATCTGCGATGCGTTTTCGTCCAAACCACGTGTTCCAAAGGGTTTCCCCCGATTGGCTGCCGGGCACCATCATCAGGTTCTCGCGCACGGTCATTGAGCTGAATTCATGGGCAATTTGGAAGGTGCGCAGCAGCCCTTTGTGAAACAATTCATGCGGAGACATGCCGGTGATATCGTCTCCCGCCATCGTGACCCGGCCAGAGGTGGGCGGCAAAACGCCTGCGATCACGTTAAATAGGGTGGTTTTGCCAGCACCATTCGGGCCGACCAAACCAGTGATAGAGCCCTCACGTATTTCCAACGATGCTCCATCTACGGCGTGAAATCCGCCAAAATGGCGATGCAAGTTTTCAACCTTGATCATGCCAAGTCTCCAATAGTCATTTCATGCAAACAGCCCCGCTATAAAACGGGGCTGTTGTTACTCATAGGGCCGTGTTTAGCGGTATTTAACCGTAATTTCAGCGCCGCCCTCATAGCCAACCTGGCGATAGTTGCCGGCCGATTCGCCGCCACCGATCAGCTCAACGGCTGTTGCGCCTTCGTAATCAATGTCGATTCCGGCCGCAACGGCCTGTAGCGCCAAGCCAAGCTGGCCAGGTTCGATTTTCAAACCAGGCGCATTCGCCACTTCCATGACTTTTTCTTTATAGGCGGCTGGATCTGAAGATCCGGCCGCTTGCATGGCCAAGACAATCAAAGCGGTCGCGTCATAGGATTCAGCGGCAAATGGGGAAGTGCCATCAAAGTCATCACCGGCCATGGCTGCAAAGATGCCAGCGCCTGCACTGTCTGTGCCGGGCACCTGACCGCTGGAGCCATCGAGGTCTGATCCGAAATTCTCAACCAATTTCGCGGAAATCATGCCGTCTGGGAAATGGAATGTGTCAAAGGCACCCGAATCCAAAGCGGCGCGGACGATGCCGGAGCCGCCTTGATCAACGTAACCTGCCACAACCAAACGGTCACCGCCCGCCGCCGCCAGAGCGCCGATCTCAGCAGAATAATCCGCCTTGCCGTCTTCATGGGCCGCATTGATGGTGACTGTGCCGCCAGCGGCTTCGAAGGCCGCTTGGAAACTATCGGCCAAACCTTTGCCATAGTCATTGTTGGTATAGGTGACCGCGACGGTGTCGATGCCTTCTTCCAGCAAGACGTCTGTCATCACCACACCTTGGCGCGCATCAGAGGGCGCCGTGCGGAAGAACAGACCGTTGTCTTCCGCAGTGGACAGGGCAGGGGATGTGGCAGAAGGTGAAATCATCACGATGCCATTGGCCAATGCCACGTTCGACAAGATCGCACCTGTCACGCCAGAACAATCGGCGCCCATGATGCCTTTCACACCATCAGAGGTGATCAAACGCTCGGCAACAGCCGTCGCGGCGCCCGCATCAATACAGGTGGAATCGCCGCGCACAGAGGTCACAGTCGAGCCGCCAAGAAGTGCGCCGCTGGCGTTCACTTCCGCCATGGCCATTTCTGCCGCCGCGCCCATCTGCGGGGTCAGCGATTCAATGGGGCCGGTGAACCCCAAAATAACACCAATTTTAATGTCTTCCGCAGCGACAGCACCCGCGGACAATGCAACAGCCGTTGTGGCCAGCAGCAGTTTTCTCATAACTTTCTCCCGTTTTGTTATTTGAACTCTGCCTAACGATAGAAGGGCTATTGTCAAAAAGGAAGCGATTCTTGCTATATTTCAACTGTTCTGCGTATGACGGGACAAAGTCCGCGTTGCGAGATGTCGCCTCATTGGGCCAGGCGCGACGATTGCGCGCCGCGTTCCCGGTAAGGGGTGGTATCATAATGAGCCCGGTAGCATTTCGAAAAATGCGAGGGCGAGGCAAAGCCACAGGCCAAAGCCACATTGATCACTGACATATCTGTTTGCATCAACAAATTGCGGGCTTTTTGCAAACGCAGCTCCATATAGTAACGCTTTGGGGAGCGGTTGAGATAACGGCGAAACAAGCGCTCAAGCTGCCGGGTCGACATATTAACATCTCGGGCCAAAATCGATGGGCTGATTGGCTCTTCAATATTTTGTTCCATTTTTTGGATCACTTGGCTCAATTTCGGATGGCGCACCCCAATGCGCGTGGGAATCGAAAGGCGCTGGGTATCTTGATCGGTCCGAATGGAGGAATAAATGAGCTGATCGGCCACCGCATTGGCCAAATCCTCTCCATGATCCTGCGCGATCAGTTTCAGCATGAGATCAATCGATGAGGTGCCGCCGGCGGTGGTAATACGGTTGCCGTCCACGACAAAGACCGATTTTGTCAGCTCGACCTCCTCAAACTCCTCAATAAAACTGTCCTGATTTTCCCAATGGATCGTGGCGCGTTTTCCGTCGAGCAGCCCAGCTTTCGCCAGCGTATAGCCCGCCGTGCAAAGCCCCGCCATCAATGGCCCACGGCGCGACTCGCGGCGCAGCCAGTTGACAATTTTCTTAGAGGAGGCGGTTTTGATGTTTACGCCGCCGCAGATCATAACTGTGTCGTCGCGCGACACATCGATCAACTCATGCTGGACAACAAATTCAATCCCTGCCGAGCAGCGCACAGGTGCGCCACTTTCGGACATCAAAACCCATGTATAAAGATCACGCCCTGACATGCGGTTCGCGATCCGCAAAGATTCGACCGCTGCCGAAAAGCACAGCATTGTGAACTCTTCAAGCAGGACAAACACGAAGCGCCGAGGCTTGGCGGGGGCTTCAATCGTTCCGACGAGTTGATCAAATATATCCATAAGGATCATCCTTCACCGTGCCCTGATCTGGGCAACATGGCCCCCTTTGGCCTTGATGAGAAACTAGGTCAAGGCTCTATTGCTATGAGGCACATTTTACGGTGGTTTATCAATGAAAATCACGATAAACTGGTGAGAGATAACGCTAACACAATACCGGAGCACATACTTATGACCAGCTGGCAAAAATCTGATTGGCGCAATAAGCCGAGAGTTCAGATGCCCGACTATACGGACCAAGCGGCCTTGGCCGCGGCTGAACAGCAGTTGCGGCAATATCCACCGCTCGTTTTTGCTGGCGAAGCGCGGGCCTTGCGTCAGCAATTGGCCGCCGTCAGTCGCGGCGAGGCCTTTCTATTGCAGGGCGGCGATTGTGCTGAAAGCTTTAAAGAGTTTTCCGCCGACAACATCCGCGACACGTTCAAAGTGATGCTGCAAATGGCCATGGTTTTGACTTATGGCGCAAAAGTGCCTGTGGTCAAAGTGGGCCGCATGGCTGGACAGTTTGCCAAACCACGCTCTGCTCCGACGGAAACCCAGAATGGTGTCGAACTGCCGAGCTATCGCGGTGACATTATCAATGAGCTCGATTTCACCCCCGAGGCCCGCATTCCAAACCCGCAGAAGATGTTGCAAGCCTATACGCAGGCGGCGGCCACTCTGAACCTCTTGCGCGCGTTTTCCAAAGGCGGGTTTGCGGATATTCATCAGGTGCATTCTTGGACTTTGGGATTCACCGAATCGCAAAAGGCTTCGGCCTATCGTGAAATGGCAAACCGAATTTCGGATGCTTTGGATTTCATGGAGGCGGCTGGGCTGACCTCTGAGAAAAATGCTGAGCTAAGTTCCGTTGATTTTTATACCTCCCATGAGGCGCTGCTGCTGGAGTATGAAGAGGCCTTGTGTCGCTTGGACAGCACAAGCGGGACCTATGTGGCGGGATCGGGACATATGGTGTGGATTGGCGATCGGACCCGCCAACCCGATGGCGCCCATGTCGAGTTCTGTCGCGGTGTGCAAAACCCAATTGGCCTGAAATGTGGCCCGACAACGACAGCGGAAGACCTTAAGGTATTGATGGAAAAACTGAACCCTAACAATGAAGCGGGGCGTTTGACGCTCATCGCACGCTTTGGCGCTGGCGCTGTCGGCGATCACCTGCCGCGTTTGATCAAAACGGTCAACGAGGAAGGTGCGAATGTGGTTTGGACCTGTGATGCGATGCATGGCAACACCATCAAGGCGTCCTCTGGGTATAAAACCCGGCCGTTTGAAAGCGTATTGCGCGAGGTGCAAGAATTCTTCGCCATCCACAGGTCGGAAAATACCGTGCCGGGTGGCGTGCATTTTGAGATGACCGGCCAAGACGTCACCGAATGCACCGGCGGCGTGCGGGCTGTGACCGATGAGAATCTGTCAGATCGCTATCACACGGCCTGTGATCCGCGTTTGAACGCATCACAATCTTTGGAACTGGCCTTTTTGGTCGCTGAAGAGTTGAGCCAAACCAACAAAACCCGCGCGGCGCGGTTGGCCGTTTAGGATCTTTGAATATTTAGGATCAACTGACCAATTTAAGATAGGGGCGCGCAGGGATCTGTGCGCCCTTTTTGCGTCCCATGCAAAGCACAAGCGCGTCAGTCTCTTGCGGGCTGTGGCCAGGGCGCGCCGCATAATATACTGGCCCCAGAGCCGAAAATGGCGCTGCCTTCTGTTGCGCCTCGCAGCGATATTGACCGCGGACGAGATCCACCGCGGCCAGTGCCCGGCGACACTGCCCCTGCCGGTCCAAAAGCGGCAGCATTGTAAGCACAGACTCCCGGTCAAAGGCCCGCGATCGCAAGGTGACGCTCATCGGGGATTGCCTGTTAAAAACCTGCGATACCAGATGTTCAAATTGTGGCTGGATTGCTGGGGCGCAAAGACTGTCCAGCGCTTGGCCACGACTGTCCTGCCCCAGCAGCTGGTTTACTTGCGTGCTGGCGATGCGAATGACACTTCGGTTCGACGCGGTCAGGCCGATGACACAGGCGGCAGATAGGTAGGGGCCAAGCGCCTGGCAGGGGAGAGACTGCCACAAGGGAATTTGACCATCTCGGCACCGCGCTTGCCAAAGGCTATAGAGCGCGCGCTGTAGCCGGTGTTGGGTGAACTCTGGCTGAATGACTGTATCAATCGGTAGCTGCATGTGTCCTCATTGTCCGCGGTTGTATCGGCGAGATTTTGGTTAAGGTTCTGATAACCATGTTTTCAGCAGTTTGGTAAAAAGAGTGTTAATAATTTCAGTCAAATTTAACATTTTATTGAACAAAAATTTAACGTAGACAGATAATGGCAGGCTTGGGGAGGGTGGCATGTTAACATCAATGACGGGCATGGCTGCGATGAGTGGCGCGTCGGGCCCCTATGATTGGTCCATGGAACTGCGCGCTGTGAACAACAAAGGGTTGGACATTCGCACACGGGTGCCTGAATGGCTGGTTGGCTTCGATCAAGCCGCGCGCAAGGCGATTTCATCCCAGGTTGCCCGTGGATCGCTGCAGTTTTCACTCAAGATTTCCCATGTTGCAGGACAGGGCCAGCGGCAGATTGATCCGGATAAATTAGAGCATATATTGACCAACGCTGCGGTTTTGACAGAACATGCGGCGCAAAAAGGCCTATCTGTTGCGCCGCTAAGCCTGTCTGATATCGCGGCGCAAAATGGGTTTTTGGATGTCGATGCTGATACAGAGGCGCAGCAGGCCGTGATCACTGTTTTGACAAAGGATCTGCCAAGGCTGATCGCCCAATTTCAAGCCTCCCGAAAAGCCGAAGGCGCGGCGCTGCACCGCATACTTGCCGAGAACCTGAAACAGATGGAAGAGCTTATCACCCAAGCTCTCGCCACCTTAAAAACCCGCGCTGACGGCTTTGAGGAAAATTTCAGGGCCGCCTTGGCACGTCTGATACAAGACATTGATCCCGAGCGTTTGGCGCAAGAAATGGCGATTTTAGCGGTGAAAAGTGATGTCACTGAGGAAATTGACCGCTTGCAGGCCCATATCGCAGCGGCGCAGGCCTTGCTGACGTCCAACGGGCCGTCGGGGCGCAAATTTGATTTTCTGATGCAGGAGTTCAACCGTGAGGCCAATACCCTGTGTTCCAAGTCAGGGTCAAAGGCCTTGACGGCCATTGGACTTGAAATGAAGGTCTTGATAGATCAAATGCGCGAGCAAGTGCAAAATGTGGAGTGAGAGCATGCGGCGTGGCCTATTAATTATTCTGTCGTCCCCCTCCGGGGCGGGTAAATCCACGCTCGCGCGGCGCCTGATGCGCTGGGATCCCTCGCTGGCATTTTCAGTCTCCGCAACCACCCGCGCGATGCGCAAGGGAGAGGTGGACGGGCAGGATTATTTTTTCGTTGATGAGGCTGATTTTAAACGCCAAGTCCGCGATGGGGAGATGCTTGAACATGCGCATGTTTTTGGCAAATTTTATGGATCGCCAAAAGGGCCCGTAGAGGCGGCCATCGGCAAGGGGCAGGATGTCTTGTTTGACATTGACTGGCAAGGCGCACAGCAGATTGCCAACTCGGCATTGCAAGAGCATGTGCTCTCAATCTTCATCCTCCCACCATCCATCACCGAACTGCAGCGCCGGCTTGAGGGCAGGGGGCAAGACACTGCAGAGACTATTGCCAAGCGTATGCAAAAAAGCTGGGATGAGATAAGCCATTGGTCGGGTTATGATTATGTCCTGATCAACGATGATCTCGATGCCACGGAAGAAAAGCTAAAAACCATCGTCACAACAGAGCGCCTGCGCCGGAGCCAACAGCCCGGTCTGGTCGAACATGTCCGAGCGCTGCAAACTGAATTTGAGATGAACAATGATTTATAAGCTCAATGAAAATAAACCAAAATTTCCTGAAGATGGCGATTTTTGGGTGGCGCCAGATGCCAATGTGATCGGCAAAGTGCGCCTTGGCGCTGGCGCTTCGGTCTGGTTTGGCGCGACTTTGCGCGGGGATAATGAGTGGATCGACATAGGAGCCGGCTCAAATGTGCAGGAAAACTCCGTCTTGCATACCGATATTGGCTTTCCTCTAACCATAGGCCGCAATTGCACCATCGGACATAAGGCGATCCTGCACGGCTGCACCATTGGCGATCAAAGCCTGATTGGCATGGGCGCTATTGTTTTGAACGGCGCTCAGATTGGCCGCAACTGTTTGATCGGCGCCGGCGCCTTGATCACCGAAGGCAAAATCATTCCCGACAATTCCCTTGTCGTCGGCGCACCGGGCAAAGTGGTGCGCAGCTTAACCGAGGCGGAAATCGAAGGGCTGCTGACATCGGCCATTGGCTATCAAACCAATATGCGGCGTTTTGCCAAAGGATTAGAGGCAATCTCTGAAGCGTAATCGTTACATGTTATTGGGGTTTCTGCCTGAGTATTAATTTAACATAATATAGATTATGGACCGTTTTTGCTTGCCAAAATCTAAAACAAATATAGCTTGTCCCCAGAAGCAACAACGTATATTTATTTTCTCATTTAAATTACAACAGATTTGGGAATGCGTTAATATTTATAGTATTTAGTCACTTGCACGGCAGCTAATGATCTGCTCGATGAAATAGACAGAATTGCGTAGCGTGAAAAACTCTAGAAACGAATGCACATTAAATCACGAATGAATATTAAATAAGGTGAGCCAACTATGACAAAAGTAACGCTTTTACAAACTGAAGACCCAATCACTCTGGTAACTCCGCCAAATATTTCAGAGTTCCTGAAAGCCCAGTTGAATGATGGAAAACCAGGCGCAGCCTTAGTTAAAGATGTAGAAGCGCAGATTGAACAGGCTGCTTCGGATGCTTTTGGCAAAGAGTACGTTTTTAGAGCGACCATCGACGACAATGGGTCAGTTCGAATTTTTCAAATCTTGGACGTTGTCGAAACAGTCACAGATGAGTATCGGCAAGTATCGCTACACAATGCGCGCAAAATAAAATCAGGGGTCGAGCTAGGGGCAAAAATCGCCAATACGTTGGAGTATGATGAGTTGGTAACACCCTTTGGTGTGCTGACCACTGCGAACATGAAGATTAAGAACATAGCAGTGGCGAAGGCCGATGTCTGATGCCACTGTGTCTCTGCGCCCACTTGTGATGCGTGACGTGCCGCGTCTGGTTGAAATCTGCAATCAAATGCAAGTGGCCAGATATCTGGCACATATGCCTCACCCGTTTAAGCGGTCCCATGCCAAAAGGTTTGTAACTTTTGGCATGGAGAATCCGGGGCTGGTGTTTGGAATAGCATTTGATCGGCTGCTGGTTGGTGCGCTGCAAATGCGCGATCAGCTGGAGTATTTTTTGGACCCAAAGTATTGGGGGAAAGGTATTGCAACATGTGCTGTCAGGCAAGCGCTTGATCGGCTTTTTTCCACTACGCTGCAGCAACAAGTTAAATCTGGATATTTTATTCAGAATAAAGCCAGCGGGCGAGTGTTAGAAAAGCTGGGTTTTGTGAAAAGCATCCAACAGACGACGACAACCCGCCATCTGTCGATGGCGCTACATCAATCCATGATATTGCAGCGCGTGCGGTGGTTAACGAAGCCGGCGCTCAAAAAGGAGAAATAAATGACGAACTTACTAACTAACGGAAGTTTTGAAGGTCCTCATACGACATGGACAGCCATTGCAAGCGGGGATGCCGCAGGCTGGTTTGCCGTTACGAACACCCCAGACTTGAACCGTAATTTATTGGGGGCAGGTTCCGCAACAGATGGGGATGATTGGATCTGGTTTGGGGAAAATGAGTCTTTGGGGCAAACCTTGACCACACCATTGACAGTCGGAACACCCTATTCTTTGTCGGTTGATTTGGACCCTGTGACAGCTGCACCAACAACTCCTGTACTTCGTGTCCTTGATCAGGCCAATAATGTCATTGGGAGCGTAATAGTTACGACTCCTGGCGGATATGCAACTTTTACGCTAGCGATCACCCCAGTGATTACCGTCACAGAAATCCGACTGGAAGCATTTGGTAACGGTTTCATGTCGATGGATAATGCCAACCTCCAAATTGCCTGCTTCACTCGTGGTTCACAGATCAAAACCCAATCCGGCGAGGTTGCCATTGAAGACCTCGCTGTGGGTGATCGCGTTGAAACGCTAGATCACGGGCTTCAACCGATCCGCTGGATTGGCTCTAGCAAATGCCAAGCGACCGGCAATATGGCCCCCATCCTGATCCGCAAGGGCGCGCTTGGCAACACGCGCGATCTCCGCGTTAGCCCGCAGCACCGCATGCTGCTATCCGGCTGGCACGCGGAGGTGCTCTTTGGCGAGCGCGAAGTGCTGGCCACGGCCAAATCACTGGTGAATGACCATTCTATTCTGCGCGAGGAAGGTGGCGAGGTGGAATATTTCCACATGCTCTTTGACAGCCACGAGATCGTCTATGCCGAAGGCGCCCCATCTGAAAGCTTCCACCCCGGTGCGGAGGGTTGGAAAGCCTTGGACGAGCCGACACGCAATGAAATCCTTGAGCTGTTCCCGCAGCTGGCGAATGGTAATTTCGACAGCTACGGCCCATCGGCCCGCGCGAGCCTCAAGTATAAAGAGGGGTCTCTTCTCAGCCACTCAATGATCAGTCAAACCCAGCACTGACCCGCCGGGATCCGGCGCGCCCCCTCCCTTGGCGCGCCCTGCCCGGTTGTAGCGTACAAAAAAAGGCATCCCAAGGGACGCCTTTTTAATTTCGGTCTGGGCTGGGTTAACCCTTCATTGTTTTCGCAACTTCGGCGGCGAAATCTTCAACCACTTTTTCGATGCCTTCACCCACTTCAAGGCGCACAAATCCTGTGACCTCAACGCCAGCTTCTTTGGCCGCCGCTTCAACCGTCAGATCGGGATTGACCACAAAAGCTTGCCCCATCAAGGTCGAGTCCGCCATGAATTTCTTCATCCGGCCCACGATCATTTTTTCGATCACAGCTTCAGGCTTGCCGCTTTCGCGAGCAATATCCATCTGAATTTGCTTTTCCTTTTCAACAACCG